>Ga0210398_10000446_pt1 | contig 47616 bp, 50 predicted proteins | sample IncBWC4OmetaG_FD_161047 | JGI IMG/M metagenome (GOLD analysis project Ga0210398, IMG submission 161047) | Forest soil microbial communities from Barre Woods Harvard Forest LTER site, Petersham, Massachusetts, United States - Inc-BW-C-4-O | ecosystem: Environmental > Terrestrial > Soil >...
TCCCTACGACATCGACAACGTCTGGATCGATTCCTACGCCATGTACACCAACATGACGCCGGCCGGCGCGCTGCGCGGTTTCGGCATGCCGCAGCTCACCTTCGCCTACGAGAGCCACACCGACATGGTGGCGCGTGCGCTCAATCTCGATCCGGTCGCGTTCCGCCGCGCCAATGTGCTGAAGAACGGCCGCCCGCAAGCGACCGGCACGATTTTGGAAGACGCACCGCTCGAGGCCATCCTCGACCACGTCGCCGAGCGGCTGCACTGGACAGAAAAGTTCGAGCGCGGCAGCGGCACGTTGAAGCGCGGCCGCGGCATTGCCTTTGCGCTCAAGGCCTGCGTGTCGCCGACCACGTCCGTCGCCATCATCAATGTCGGCGCCGACGGCAGCCCGACGCTTTACATTTCCACGGTCGACATGGGGCAAGGCTCCGACACCGGCATGGCGCAGATCGTCGGCGAGGTTTTGAACGTGCCGGCGGAATCGGTGCGGGTCGTCGCCCGCGATACCGACGTCACCCCCTACGACATGGGCACGCTCGGCTCGCGCTCGCTGTTCCACATGGGCCACGCGGTGCGGCTCGCCGCCGAGGACGCGCGCAGCAAGATCGAGGCCTTGCGGCGCGAGGTCGGCGAGCCGGAAGGCAGCAACACGCCGGTGTCCGGGCTGTTCATCAAAAAGTACGGCATGAAGGCCGGCAACATCGTCGGCAGCGGCAGCTACAAGCCCGATTACGTCGCGCCGGATCACGACACCGGCGCCTCGACCGCGATCACGCCGTTCTGGATGGTCGCGGGCACCGGCGCCGAGGTCGAAGTCGACACCGAGACCGGACGCATGCGCATCCTGAAGCTCATCAACGCGGTCGATTGCGGCCGGCTGGTCAATCCGCGCATCGTCGAGACGCAGATTTCCGGCGCGGCGCTGATGCAGCTCGGCTTCACCCTGTTCGAGAAAATCCATCTCGACAACGGCCAGATCACCAATGCGTCGCTGGCCGACTACAAGATCCCCGGCATCGCCGACGTGCCGGCGGCGATGATCAACGAGGCGATCGATGCGTACCAGCACAACGCGCCGTTCGGCGCCAAGGGCGTCGGCGAATCCTCGACCATGCCGCTGTCGCCCGCCATCGCCAATGCGCTCGACGACGCGGTCGGCGTGCGGCTGACCGAATTGCCGCTGACGCCGGAGGCGGTGTTCCGCGCGTTGCGCGAGAAGGCGGGCCGGCCGCTGGAGGCGGAATGAATTTTGTCATTCCGGGGCGCGGCTGAAAGCCGCGAACCCGGAATGACGGGCGTTGGCCCACGCCGCGCCGCAATGCGGCTTTCCTTGGCGCGACGAGTGACATAACCTCGCGCCACAAAAATAATCCTGCGGGGGAAACGATGGCCGGCGAAGCGGAAGTTCAAGTCTCGCATTTCCTGGACGAATACGGGATCGGGGCGTTCCAGATCAAGCTGATCCTGTGGTCGGTCCTGATCGCTTTCATCGACGGCTACGACATCGGCGCCATCGCCTTCGCGGCGCCGAGCCTGATCAAGGAATGGCACGTCGCGCCCGCCGACCTCAAATGGGTGCTCAGCGCCTCGAATTTCGGCGTGCTGTTCGGCTCGCAGATCTTCGGCTGGATCGGCGACCGCTACGGCCGCAAGACCGCGCTGATCTTCGCCAACCTGTTGTTCGGCGTGCTGACCTATTGGGCCGCCTATTCGACCAATCTCACCGAACTGTCCGTGTTGCGCTTCTTCGCCGGCCTCGGCATCGGCGGCGTCATCCCGAATATCGTGGCGATCAATGCCGAATCGGCACCGCGCAACATGCGCGCCACCATGGCGATCATCGCCACCGGCATGGTTCCGCTCGGCGGTGCGCTCGCCGGCTTCGCCAGCGCGGCCCTGGTGCCCAGTTATGGCTGGCAGATCCTGTTCTACATCGGCGGTATTGCGCCGATCGTATTCGCGCTGGCCGCGCTCTACGGCCTGCCGGAATCGATCAAGTTCATGACGCTGCACGAAAGCCACCGCGGCCAGATCGTGGCGCTGCTGCGGGACATCCGGCCCGGCTACACGGTGCCGCCCAACGCGCGCTTCGTGATCGAGGATGAGAAACAGTCGCCGAGCAGCCCGATCTATCTGTTCGGCAATGGGCTGGCCGCGATCACGCCGCTGACCTGGCTGATGTTCGCCTGCAACCTGATGGGTTACTTCTTCCTGATCAGCTGGACGCCGACGCTGATGGGCGCGGCGCATGTGCCGCCGGCGACCGCGGCGCTCGCCGGCGCGGCGTTGCAGGTCGGCGGCACGGTCGGTTCGCTGCTACTGTGCTGGTGGCTGCAGCGGGCGCGCTTCCTCGCCATCGCCATCCTGTTCGTGATCGCGGTGCCGGTGGTCGGCTCGATCGGCTTTGCCGGCTTGAGCTCGACCGGCGCGCTGATCGCGGCGACGTTCTTTGCCGGCGCCATCGTGCTCGGCATTCAGTCCGGCATCAACGTGGTCGGCGCCATGATCTACCCGACCTCGCTGCGCGCCAACGGCTCCGGCTGGCAACTCGGCATCGGCCGGCTCGGCGCCATCATCGGCCCGCTGCTCGGCGCGCTGTTCGTCGGCCTGCCGGTGCCGCAGCTCTATATGTGGTCGGCGCTGCCGTTCGCGGTCGGCGCGGTGGTGTGCTTCATTATCTATAAGCTGAATAACGCGCGGCTGAAGGCGCATCCGGAATTGGCGCAGGGGCAGTAGCGTCAGAACGGCTCGAACCCGCGCAGCGCCGGGATCACCTTCTCGCCGAACAGCCGGATCGAGCGCAGCAGCGCGTCCTCCGGCAGGTCGGCGAAATTGAACTCGCCCATGAAGACGTTGAACAGGCCCTCGTCCGCGGCGGCGCAGATTTTGGCGGCGACCGTCTCGGGCGAGCCGATGAAAACGAGATCGTGCTTGAACAGATAATCGGCGTCGAACAGATGCTGCATGATCTCCGAGGCGCCGGGCTCGCCGCGGCCGACGAACATTTTGGCGTGCTCGCGGGCGCGCTCCTCGAACGTCTCGCCCGGCTTGGCCGGCGCCAAAAATCCCTCGTAGGCGCGGCTCGCCCGGAATAATCCGTTCTCGATGGCCTTCTCGTCGGTGTCGTCGACATAGACTACCGAGCAATAGGCGATGTTCGGCTTGTCCGGCCAGCCGGTGCGCGCCCAGTCGTGCAGGAATTTCCGGTAGCGCGGCGCGGCGTCGGCGCGCGGATAGACCAGGAAATATCCGGGATTGATGCCGTTCCGGGCGCAGAACTCGAGCGTTTGCGGATCGCGGCTCATCATCCACAGCGGCGGATGCGGTTCTTGCGCCGGCATCACCGCAATGCGGGCGTTGTCGGTGTGGAATTCCTGGCCATGATACGAGAACGGCTGAATGTCGCCAAACGCCGCGCGTAAATAATCGACGAATTCGAGCGTCGGCGATTTGCGCTGGCCGTAGTCCAAGCCGAAGGGCCGGAAATAATCCGGATTGATGCCGGGCACCAGGCCAAGCTCCATGCGGCCGCCGAGCATCTGATCGACGATGGCGATCTCCTCGGCAAGCCGCAGCGGATGATAGAGCGGCACGATATAGCCCATCGGCCCGATGCGCAGCCGCTTGGTGCGCGCGCCGGCGCCGACCGCGTAGAGGCTCGGCGACGACATCCAGCTCTCGTCAGGGCGGAAATGATGCTCGACGCAGAAAGAATGGTCGAACCCGAGCGCGTCGCACAACGCGAGCTCGCGCCAAAGCTGCTCGTAGCGCGCATGCGGCGTCATGCCGGGCTTGGCCCAGATGTGGGAGAAATGGGAAAATTTCATGCCACTACGCCGTGAGCTTTGTCGTACCTGCCGCGCCTGCGCCCAGGCATCGCCGTTATTTGCTGACCGACAAGGCGTGCTCGACGGCATCCATGACCGTCATGTCGAGATTGAGCCTGCAGTAATCCTCGACCTTGTCGGCCTCGCGCTGCAAAGCGCCGAAATCGACGACGGTGCCGCCGTGCTTGCCGTGATAATAGCCGCTCAGCCAGATCGTCACCGACTTGGTCGGCGCCACAGAGTCGAGCAGGAACTGCTTGCAGCTGATTTTCGCCACATCCACCGTAACCTGCGCCTGACTCGGCACCGGCAGCAGCACGGCCAACAGCGGGGCCGCCATCAAGAGCCGAATTTTCATTGCGTCTACTCTCCCTCGTCTTCGCTCGTGCCGATATTCTGCCTGACGCTGGCGCCCAGCGCGAGTCTGTCCGTGGCGATTGCCGGCCTACGCATCGACGGCGCTGCATCGACCCGCGAAGGTTGCGCCGAGGCGATCCCTTGAAGATACATTTATCACATGGTCAGATGCGCAGGTCCATGAGCGCAGGACAGGGAGGTCACAATGAAACACATAGCTCGTCCAGTTTTGGCTCTCGCAGCATTGGCTCTCGCAGCTTCGATTGCATTTTTTCCCATCGGCACGGCCATGGCGCAGTCCTGCGAAAGCAAGGCCGTCAGCGCCGAGGGCAAGCCCCTGCACGGCGCCGCCAAGAACAGCTTCGTGAAGAAATGCAAGAAGGACGCCTGCGAACCCAAGGCGGTCAGCGCCGAGGGCAAGCCGCTGCACGGCGCGGCGAAGAATAGTTTTATGGCGGAATGCAAGAGGGATGCGTGAGCGAGGCGTCGGCCGGGAGTTTGCTGCTTCGTCGAGGTTCTTAAAGCTGGCTTGCCAACCCTAGCTCGCGGCGGCTTGCACCGCCCGCCTTCGCCAAGGCTACGGCGGGCAGCCTTCGCTCCGCTTCGCGAGCGCAGGCTGGTGCCCGTGGAGGAATCCCTACTGAGCGGCTGGGTTGCTGAAAAACTGCGTTTTTCGCCAGTGTGGAATTTGTCCGTTCGCCAGACTGGAAAGGTCTTGCCGACATAACTCATGAGCCCAAGAATATCTATTCTACCTTCTGACTCAGCGGGCGCCTGACCCACCGCCGATAGGAGGAATATGTGAAATAGCCGTGTCCATGGAGACCTTCCGCCGCTCGTTGGTCACCGTGCCGTTTGGCGAGGCGTAGGCCAGACTTGTCTCGAATGATGCGATAGTGGCGGTGGCTCGGTGTCGGGAGCCCCGCCAATGCCTGAAGGAGACGGTGTATAGGAGTTGAAGAGAACAGATCACGCGCGCGGGTTACGGGTTACACCCTGGAATGCGTCGTCGAGCACGACGGCCAGGTGATAGGCCATGGCACGGTCCTTGCGGCGCAGTCCGATGTCGCCGATTTCGTCGACCAGCTGACCAGGATCGAGGGGATCACTCCGGTTCGCGCCGAGATGTCAATGGCGATGACCTTGCGACCGCACCTCACGATTACTCGACCTTGCGCTGATGCTCAGAGCACCAGGGCCAAGCGCGCGCGCACCTGTTCCGGACCCATCACCTGCATCACTGAATACAAGTCGGGCGAGAGGTCCTTGCCGGTCAGAAGTACTCGAAATACTTTGGCCACGTCCGCAACGGTGCCCTTGTAGGCCCCAGGGTTCTCCTTGAAATCTTTTGAGCGCAGGGCAAAGCCATGCTCGCTCGCAAGGGTCTTGATCTTTTCAAACCAAGCGTCGCTGTCATCGGAGGGATCATAGCGGTCGAGAAAGGCTTGCACCAAGGCGGACAACTCCTCCACTGAGAGATAGTCGAGTTTCGTACGGGCCTCCTCTGCGCTCAGGACAAAATGTTGATCGAAGAAATAGAAGACTTGAGCCTTCACATCGGCCCATTTCTCGATGTCCTTGCGCACTTTGGTGCCACCGCGATCGATCGAAAGTATCGCGCGAACGCGCGCAGGATCGGACAACATTAAAACCGCCAAGTCATTGTCGTATTTCTGCGCCCACGCCAGAACGTGGTTGTAAAGTTCCGCGCTCGAGAGGCCGGCGATGTAATTGCGGCTGATATTTCCCAATTTGTCGAAATTGAATAACGGGCCGTTGCTGCTCTGAAGGCCTTTCATGCTCAACTTAAACGCCCACACCGATTGATGATGGTTCTTCTGCCGCCACGCCTCGAAGCCCGAGTTCGCCAGCGTCATAAGATAGTCAAGCACCGCCTCGCGCGGATAACCCTGCTCCTCGAAATAGCGAACGCTGGCTTCGGGGTCCTTACGTTTGGAGAGTTTTCGGCGCGAGGTGCCATCCATCTTGTTGATCGGCGCGATATGGGCATAGGCCGGCGCCTCCCAGCCAAGCGCCGCGAACAGCTGGAGATGCGTGGTGACCGAGGACAGCCATTCATCGCCCCGTATAATATGTGTAGTGCGCATCAGGTGATCGTCCACCACATGAGCGAAATGATACGTTGGCAAACCATCGGATTTCATGATCACGATGTCCTTGTAGTTTTCAGGCAATTCGCGCGTACCGAAGATCAGATCGTGGAATTTCACTTTGCCATCATGCGCACCCGTCGCCCGAAAACGAATGACGAAGGGCAGCCCGGCATCAAGGGCGGCCAGGACATCAGCCTCGGATCGATCGCGCCAAATCGCCCAGACGCCGTAGTAGCCAGGCCTTTGTTCGCTGGTGTTCTGCTCATCGCGGATCGCATCGAGCTGTTCGGCAGTACAGAAACAGGGATACGCCTGGCCGACTTCGATCAAGTGCTTGACATAAGCATGGTAGAGTTCGCGCCGGGCGCTCTGCCGATAAGGGCCATAGTCGCCCTTGTCGGCACCTGTCATATCGACGCCCTCGTCGAAGCTTATACCGAAATGGTCAAATGCATGCGTGATGAAGTCAACGGCGCCGGCAACCTCCCGTTTCTTATCGGTGTCCTCAATTCGCAGAATCGCGGCGCCTCCGGTCTGTCTGGCGAAATGCACGCACAGAAGCCCGACATAAAGTGTCCCAATATGCATGAAGCCTGTGGGACTGGGTCCGACGCGGGTGACCATTGCGCCTTCGGGCAAGCCGCGGGGCGGATACCGGGTCTCAAGGTTGGTGGGAGTGGGGAGCGCATTGGGGAAGATGCGATCGATAATGGTGGACATCGCGCAAATAATGGCATTTCCTCTGCTGGCACGTCCAAAGTGTATCAGGGATGCGAACTCAGGCCAATCGCGTTTAGGCTGAGGCGGAAGAGCTCGTAGTCGCCCTAAACGTCATTGGATAGAAATCGAAATGTCGGCTGATGCGCCTGATGCGCGCGACACGCACGGAAGTTTGCGGTAGGAATGACGATCGATGATGAAGTATCTGCACGGGGACAGCAGAATGTCTATCATTGCAGAGCCGATGCTGAGGCGGGCCAGGCACACCTGCCGGAGCAGCCGCCGCGTGCTTAGCTGCGCTGCGATGCGCGGCATCTCGCCATTCGCTGGTTCGCGATTACTATTGCGGTAAATACCTGAAGACCGCGGCTAAGGGCTTTGAAGAATTAGCGGTTGTTACAAATCTGTCGCGGACCAGCCAGAAGCGTCCGCTGGTGCACATCAGTTCAGTCGTGGCCAGCCCGACTTCGATTCCTCAGTTAAGGTGGCGGTTCGAGTCCAAATAGCTCGTCGACACCGGCAGCGTCGTGAAAAGTGCCATAACAACTCGCCGGAAGTGTTTGTAAATAGGCCACGATGTGGAACGGCGAACAACTATGGAGCACGTCGTGGAGGACACCACACTGTCCATCCAACGCATTGTTGTTTACAGGTCAATTTGAGTTCGAGCAATCGACATACCCCAGGCAACTCCCCGCAGATTTTTAGCCTTAAGCGGGACTCGAACCACCGCTTCCGCTCCTCAGTCGGATGCATTCGTGGCTCTAAGCGTGACGACTGCATAGCGAAACACGCTTCCGATCATGCCGCGGAGCTTACGGGCCGTCTCGCGCCGGCGTCGAGCACTTCGATTGGCATGATCTCAGCAATGGGCCGATGAACTAAGGGCGCCGCAAGATCCTCCAACATCCAACTGTTCTTGATCAGCGTTGTTTCCGCGATACCGTCGGCGGCCATATTGGCAAGGTGTTCGGCGGCCACAGCACCGAAAGTATTCTGGGCCGCCTTTTCCTCGGCGATCTTGTCGAGCTTCTTCTTTACGGAAGGATCAAGTCCCGACGCGATCTGCCTCTTCGCGTCTTCGCGTTTTCGCACGCGCTTGCAAGCGACACCGTTGGATACGCGCCGAAAGATAGTAGTTTCTCTTTGGCGGCGGATTGCACGTTGTCGTGCAACCCGGCGGCAGCAAACTATGGCGGCCCAGGTATCGGTTCGCAGGCAGAGGCGGCATGAGACGCTATGATGCAACCTATTGGTGCCGTTGAGGGAATCACACAAAGCCACTAACATACGGATTCTACGCCACATTTCGGGCGACTAAAACCGTCAGTACCAACAGCGATACCAACAATTCCTTTCCCAGGATCCGCTCGCGTTTTCTTCACCGACGGCTGGCAAGAGCGGTGATGAACAGATTGCCCAGGCTGGTTCGAACTAGACTCCCAGCCTGACGACGCAGTCCATTGCGAACCGGTCTCCGCCCCAAATTCCCTGCGAACAGGGAAAAATACAGGGAAATTCGCGAAATCAAGGCCGTCGCGGCGTCCGCGCTGCTCAAGATATCTCGGTACCCCAGCGTCTTCTTCGGAGTTTCCCTAAGGAATCGAACAGGGAATTTTGGGGGAGAAACAGGGAATGTGTTGTCCAGAACAGGGAAGCTTATTCAACCCCCTAGTGGCCCCTCCCCGCGCATACCGCGATCGCAAGCATTGTCCCGGCGCACAGGAAGGGCCCACGCTGGCCTTGGCGTTACTTCCTGTCGCCCATCGGACGCTTCCTGCAAATCGGAGTTTGTACGTTTGTCGTGCGTTCAGCGGTGGCCTTTGCCGACCAGACATGGCCTCCAACAGCCGCCAGAACAGCGGTGGCCTGGCACCAATACGAGGCCGTCCTGCCGCGTCGACTTATCTTAGTCGATGTCCGCTCTAAGCGCATGAGGGCGATCGGCGCAGCAAATCCGGCAGCTTGGAGATGTTCGCAGCGCCCCGGATCAGAGATTGCCGGGACAAGCACAGTAATGACGACGCGAAAGACGCCGAATAGTCTCAATCAATGGCCAATCCCGCCGATAGCGCCGGAAAGACCTCCGGTGGTGTCGCTGTAGGAGTACGTAGTGTAATTGCCCTCGGGCACGGCCGAATTGTAATAGCCCGAATAGGTACTCGCTGCGGGGCTGCGTGCGTGGCGGGGGTGCCCGTTGCCCTGCGCGAATGAGGAAGCGGTCATAGCGAGGCTCAAAATCGCACCCAGCGCGATCACGGTTGTTTGCTTTTTCACGTCATTCTCCGGCGTTAATAGGCGAAGCTGTATATGGAGATGCCATCCAACCTCGAGAAATGCTTGTTTGGCATTGCTGCCATTTACTCACCTTTGTGCAAATCCGTGTGATCTTCGCTTGATCCTATTTCGGCCGACAGGCCACGCCTTCCATGCCCAGCACCATTTGAAGAGCCACGGCAACATCGATCATATCGGCACCGCCGGCCCTCGGGTACAGATAGCGCGGCGCGACCAATGCTTCCATCATCTCGGCGCTCCCGGATGGCGCACGCGTCGTCCGCATCGTCGTCAAGGCGCCTTACACCCTGCTGCAGCGCAGCATGCACATTCATCCCACAGGGTCGGAGTTTATTCCGACTTTGATGGGCGAACTCAAGCCCGTGCAATGATCGAGCGAAGCGTCCTCGATCTGACTTTGGTTTGAATTCTCACAGATAACGCAAGAAGACATAGCCAGCTTTAGGTAGCCTTAGCGAATTCATCCATCACTGATTTTTCGAAGGCGAGCCGCTTCCGTACGCTTGGCCTCGCTCTCAGGCGATCGAAGTGCGCGGTGCAATGCGAGAATGACGAGAGATTGATCTAAAATTGCTTTGCGAGACGCAAACGCCAGAAAAACGGCATCAGGTTCTCTTTAATCGGTTCGTGGCTCAGCATCGGTAAGCAATAAGCGTAAGGATGAAGCCAGATCCTAACATATCGGCAGGCTCTAACTAAATGTTCGCAAGAGCGGCAAACTCGCGATAACTGGCGCACAGCGTTTCTCGAAAATCTTTGTTACCACTCACTTCGCCTGAATGGCGACGCGAGCAATTGAGCCGCGCTCGTTGGAGCCGAATAATTTGGCCAAATGTCACAAGGAGACGGAAATGAGCATCGCACTTAAGATCTCGACGATTGCGGCCGCATTGATCGCGGGCGCGATGTCGCTGGCGATCGCGCAGGTAGGAGTCGACAATCCAGCCGATACCAGCGCCTCAGGGGGTGTACCCTATTCGGAAACCCCTCTGACCGAAAACGGCGTGTATCTGTTCATGCGTGGCAAGATGCTTCACGTGAAGGCAAAAGATACAGCTCACGCCTTGATGATGGATCACTTCAAACCCTTGAAAGAGGGTACGATGATCTATGTCAGTGGGGGAAATCTGTACATGGCAGAGGACACGAAGCTGCCTAACGGCAAGATGCTGTCCAGCGAGATATCCGGCACGCGCTGACGATGGTATCGGAATTCGCGGTTACTGCACAATTTTTTCGAACGATAGGGTCGCCCTGGTTGGCGGCCTTATTCGTTACTTTGGGGTTTAGGTTTGAGATCATCATCGAGCCGCAAAGATGCTTAGCCTCACCGTTCCGCCGGTGCCTAGGCGCGATAGGTTTGTATTGAAAGTTCGCCAAATAAACAAACTCCTGATAAACGGCGCGCAGCGGGAGATTGCGTCTGGCCTTCCAATAGGTCTTCAGATTGTCGGCAAGCCGTTCGACGACGAAACAGTTCTCAAATTAAGCCACGCATTTGAGGGTGATACGGATTATCACCTCAGGAGACCGCGGTTGCCGGGTCTCAATGATTGAATCGCCGTGACAGACTCGGGTAAAGAACGCCGGCCGAAACTGGGGATCTCATCCGCCACCGCGAGCCCCGGAGTAAACTGCAGCATCGGCTCATTTGAATTCCCTGCGATAAACCGTAGGTGTCCAGCCCGTTGTCTTCCGAAATGCGACGCTGAACGAACCGGTCTGAGCATAACCCAGATTAAATGCGATATCCGTCACCGACGTCGTTCGATCCACCAGGAGCAACTTAGCGGCCTCCATGCGCCGTTGCACCTGGTATTGATGCGGTGGAATTCCGAACGATTGCTTAAACGCTCGGCAAAAGTGATGTGGGCTAAGTTGAGCAAGTTCTGCGAGTTCCAAAAGACATACTTGTTCTCCCAGATGCTCCTCGATGTAGTCAACGACGGCGTGTTTTTGCCAACCGGCGAGACCGCCGCGACTTATTGCCGGCTGACGAACGACCACTCGATTAACGCGAGATAGCTCATGCGCAAGTACGCCGGAGAGCGCCTTGAGGTACTGCATGCATTTGGCCTGTCCGCCCTCAATGGCGTTCTTTAATTTAGCAGCAGTCTCCCAGACAAGGGAATCCTCGAAGTAAATTCTTGGCGGGGGCGCATCTTCACTTTCGTCCGATTTCGGGAACGCGGCAGGGTCCAGATAAAGAAAAGTTAGTCGAGTGGATACGCCGGTCTCATGACATTCTCGATAGCTACATCCTGCGGGAACGAAAGTTAACTTATGCACAAAGCTTCGAAGCCTTGATGAACGCAGACCATCGATTGACGTCTCACCATTCGTCCGCGAGCCCTCATTGTACATCACCAACAAATGCGTGCGGTCGAGGAAGCGAAATTCAATTTTGCTGCCGATCGGAATATGAACGCTTTCTGAAAACCACCAATGCCAGCCCGTGCCAAGGCGTTTGGCGAACTTGGCACAAGTTATTTTGACGGTTGGATGAAGGCCACCAACTGATGGCGGCGAATCCGGATGATCCACGGTTTGAGAGTCGATACTAGTGGAATCATGAATGATGCGATTTTGAAATGATTGCCTGCTCGCGGTCGAATCGGCCATTGCATCATCCCCCGGTGAAACCGCCACCCACTGCCGGATGGCAACTCAGGGCGAAGCTGCAGCATGCTTTCAGTCGTGTGCCCTCGCAATCTGCCGGTTGTGATGGCCATGCCCATACTTTGGTATGGGAAATTCAATGAAGGGCGTTCGACTCCGCGCAATGGCGTGGTGTGAACGCCGCCAGCGCGAGTCTTCTGGAAACATGGATCGGCGAGGCCGAGCGGCGAACTTGGTTCCTCTTCGAAACAACCCGGGATGTCGGGTCCTACGCAGTGCAGGTCAAGGCTGCTTCTGATCTTTCCAAATTGAAGGCGTCGTAGCACCCCGCAGAGGATTTTATTGGCTGGCGCGCAGACGGGGCGGGTTGATGGAAGCGGGATGGTCAATGGCGGAAGTCCAACAATTTGTCACGGATCGTCGCATTGGGGTTTGCAGTCGAAATAATCGTCGATGCCGTAACCGGCCGGGCAACAACTCCGAACACTCGTAAGTGCCGTGAACCTCAGCGTCACGAGCCCTTGCGTGAAGGGGTGGCGTCACCACGGCGAGAGGCCAATAGGATGACTATTCGGCGACACCGCTTTGCTACCGAGTCTGCTGTCGTTCCTGCCATGGGCCTGTGTGTAGGAAACGGGGTCAACGCGGAGATTGCCATTCGCGACATTGAGCGTAGGCCGGCTGTGACGGGTCTCGACGACAACGAGCTTCGGCCTGCGGGCATCGTCGTCAATTGTCCGGTTGCCTGTCGTGTAAAATAACTTCTATGGGGCCAGAACAGCATGTCCGCCATACTTCCGTTGATCGTCTTCGATGTCAATGAAACGCTGCTCGATCTTCGAAAGCTGGAACCAATTTTTGAACGAGTCTTCGGCGACAAGAGCGCCTTGCGCCTATGGTTCGCCAACCTGATTCTGTATTCCGCGGCGCTGACGGTCGCCGGCGTCTATGTGTCGTTCACCGACATCGGCGCGGCGGTGATGAAAATGCTAGCTGATACTCGCGGCATCAAGATCAACGAGCAGGACAAGAAGGAACTGATGGACAAATTCTCCACCATGCCGCCATATCCAGAGGTTCCAGCAGCGTTGCGCAAGCTCCGCGACGCGGGCTTCCGGCTGTTTTGCCTGACCGATAATCTGCTTGAAGTGCAAACGCGGCAGCTTACGCAAGGGGGCGTTGTCGATCTCTTCGAGCGACGCTTCAGCGCGGACGGCGTGAAGCATCACAAGCCATCGCGTCAGGCCTACGCGTATGTCGAGAAAGAGCTGGGCGCCAAGCCTTCCGACCTCTGCATGATCGCCTGCCACACCTGGGACACGCTCGGTGCCGTGGCCGCGGGCTGGCAAGCTGCCCTGATCAAGCGCGTTGGCAACGACGTGTTGGGCGTAGGGCCCCAGCCTCAATTCGTCGGCAACGACTTGAATGACGTCGCCGACCAGCTCATCGCCAAACACAAAGCGACAGGCAACGCAGGGGCTTAGCCTGGAAAAACGCCGACGGAACAGAGTCTATGCACGGCGAGCGCGCTACATGCCCTCGTGACAGTTCCGCGGAGGAGATCAAATGGGAAAAAACGGCAGCGGACACAAATTTCTTAGACGCGAGTTACTCGCCGGAGCCGCCTATCTACTTCTGGGAACCTCGCAGTCCAAGGCAACGATTATATCCAAGCATCTTCCTTGGACGCCGAACGCGGGCAGTCCACCGCGGCCTGCAAGGCCCGGGCCGTGGGTGTTTTTCACGGGCGACGAAGGCAGAGCGCTTGAGGCGCTCGCCGACCGCATCATCCCTCCCGATTCCGAGACACCCGGCGGCAAGGATGCCGGTTGCGCCGTCTTCGTCGACCGTCAGCTCGCGGGTCCTTACGGACGCCGTGAGGGTCTTTACCTTCGGCCGCCATTCCTCAAGGGCGCCAAAAACCAAGGCGATCAATCCGAGATTGGCCCCGCACAGCAATATCGCGAGGGCCTCGCGGCGCTGGACAAGGCATGCAAAGCACAGCTGGGCGGCAAACCATTCGGTGAACTATCGGATGCGGACAAGGACCACGTCCTGACCGGGCTAGAGAGCGGTGAATTCACTCTCGACGGTGTCGATGGCAATGCGTTCTTCGCGCTGGTGATCAAGGACGTCCGGGAGGGCTTTTTCGCCGATCCCATCTATGGCGGAAACCGGGACATGGTTGCGTGGAAGATGATCGGATATCCGGGGGCACGCTACAACTACCTGGATTGGGTCAACCGTCATAACGAGCGATTTCCGTTGCCGCCCGTGAGCATTACGGGGCGGGCCGAATGGACTTCGCAGACAAAGAGGTGACTCGTGGCGAATAGGCTCCCGGGAAAGGACGTTGTCATTGTCGGACTCGGCTGGACCGGGTCGCTTATGGCGAACGAATTGACGGATGAGGGATTGGAGGTGATCGCGATTGAGCGCGGACCATGGCGGGACGCTCCGACCGATTTCCCGCCGACATATATGCAAGACGAACTGCGCTACCGTGTTCGGCACGAATTATTCCTGCGGCCCGATCAGCTAACCTTCTCCTTCCGAAACAAGATGGACCAAACGGCGCTACCGATCCGGAACTGGGGCGCTTTCATGCCGCCAAACGGTGTCGGCGGAGGTGGGGTCCATTGGAATGCCGAGATGTGGCGGTTCCTACCATCGGATTTTGTGGTGAAGACGCACCTCACCGAGAGATACGGCGCCTCCTTCCTTCCGAAAGATATGACCATCCAGGATTGGGGTATCACGTACGACGAGCTTGAGCCGTTCTACGACCGCTTCGAATATTTATGCGGAACATCCGGCACTGCCGGCAACCTCCGCGGTCGGATTATGGAAGGCGGAAACCCCTTCGAGGGCCCACGATCCAGGCCTTATCCGACAGTGGCGCAGGCTCAACCATTCAGCCACACCCTGTTCGGAAAGGCCGCGCGCGAACTAGGCTATAAGCCGTTTCCTCAGCCATCCGGCAATCTCTCGCAGGCCTATACCAATCCTCTTGGATTGAAAATGGGACCATGCACGTATTGTGGCTTCTGCGAATGGTTTGGCTGCAGCAACTACTCAAAGGCGAGTCCGCAGACCACGATCCTTCCATATCTCGTGCGCAAGTCGAACTTCACCGCGCGCGACAATTCAGAGGTGATCAGGATCAACGTCGACAAATCCGGAAGCAGGGCCACCGGCGTGACTTTTGTAGATTCAAGCGGTCAGGAGTGGGAGCAGCCGGCCGAGCTTGTCATTCTTTCCGCTTATATGATGTTCAACGTCCAACTGCTTCTGCATTCGCGGATTGGTCGCGCGTACGATCCTGTTTCGAACACCGGCACGGTCGGACGAAACTACACGCACCAGACGATCTCGAGCGTCAACGGTTTTTTCGACAACAAAAAATTCAACTTCAACCCGTTTATTGCATCGGGCTCGATCGGAATGTGTGTCGATGAGTTCAACGGTGACAATTTTGACCATGGACCGCATGGTTTCGTCGGAGGCGGTTATATCGGTCAGGTCCAGACCGGGGCCCGGCCGATCGAAAGCACGCTCGTTCCCCCGGGAACGCCGAAATGGGGTGCGGCCTGGAAGAACGCCGTAAAGGAAAACTATCTCTCGACGGTCAAACCCGGCACAGGCATCCACGGTAGTTTCTACGCATATCGCGATATCTACCTGGACCTCGATCCTACCTACACTGATCGCTTTGGCCGACCGCTGATGCGCATCACCATGGATCTGAAGGATAATGAGATCAAACAAAACAAATTTCTAACCGACAAATTCGCGGAAATTATCAAGGCAATGGGGGCCGAAAAACTCGACGTTCAATACCGCAAAGGTCCTTACGACATCGCAACCTACCAGACGACGCATTTGAATGGCGGAGCGGTAATGGGCACCGATCCTACGACCAGTGTTGTCAATCGGTATCTTCAAAGCTGGGACGTGCCGAACCTTTTTGTCCTGGGCGCGAGCGCATTTCCGCAGAACGCCGGTTATAACCCCACGCTCACGGTCGGAGCTCTAGCCCTGTGGGCGGCTGAGGCAATCCGAACCAAGTATCTCAAGAGCCCAGGGAGACTCGTCAATGCGTAGACATTGGCGCACGCTTATCGCCGGCGTAGCGCTGAGCCTCGCTGGCGAGGCTTCGTCTCTGGCCGGCGAGGCCAGCCCGCAAGATTTTACCGAGATAGAGCGCGGACGGTATCTCGCAATCCTGTCCGATTGTGCGAGTTGCCATACTGTGCCGGAGAGCAATCAGCCCTTTGCCGGCGGTCGGGCGATCGAGACACCCTTTGGCAATATCGTGGCGCCGAACATAACGCCGGACCCCGAAACGGGAATAGGTAGCTGGAGCGATGACGCGTTTGATGCCGCGGTTCGGAAGGGGTTACAGCCAGATGGCTCGCACCTTTTCCCGGCGATGCCTTACAACGCGTACAGCGAGATGTCGCGCGACGACGTCCTTGCGATCCGCGCTTATCTCAACACGGTAACGCCCGTGCATAACGCCGTGGTTGCAGATATGCTTCCTTTCCCGTTCAACATTCGCGCCGCCATGATCGTGTGGAATGCACTTTATTCCACGGAAGGGGAGTATCAGCGCGATCCGCACAAGTCGGACGAATGGAACCGCGGCGCGTTTTTAGTTCAGGGACCTGGTCATTGTGGCGCATGTCATACCGGTAAAACATTCCTTGGAGGCGACAAGACGTCTCAATACCTGAAGGGCGCCTATCTCCAGGGCTGGTCGGCGCCCAACGTCACCAACAATGCACGCCTCGGCGTTGGCGCGTGGTCGCAGGAAGACCTGGTTGCCTATCTGAAAAGCGGACACAACAGGGTTACGGCGGCGACGGGGCCAATGGCCGAAGTCGTAACGCTCTCGACCTCGTTGATGACGGAATCGGACCTCAACGCGATCGCGATCTATCTGAAATCTCTCTCGGGTGAAGAGACCCAACCGACGGCGCTGCCGAAGGATGATGTAGCCATGGCGACTGGTGGGGCAGTATATCGTGACCAATGCTCCGCCTGCCATGGTCTCGATGGGAGGGGCGTCGCCGAATTATTCCCGTCTGTTGCCGATTCTCCGATGGTCCGGGCTGACGATGCCACGACTTCGATCCGCATCGTACTTCGCGGCGCAAGAAGCGTAGACACGTCCACGGCGCCAACTGCTCCCGGAATGCCCTCTTATGGTCAGCAACTCGATGACACCGAGATCGCTGCGGTCCTCACCTATATCCGAAATTCGTGGGGAAACCCGGCGATTGCTGTCAAAGCGGCGGATGTGGCCAAGGTACGCCAAGAGACCGCTCTACGCCCCGATTGAACACGGCGCTGGGCTGAATTCTGGGAAGCGGGCCGATGCCGCGGCTCGCGCAAGGCCAGGTAGCTTGTCAAGCTGCAGGTCGGTGACTATTTTTTGGCCACGCCTCCGTCGCGCTTCTCAGAAGAAACCAATGTCAGCTACTAAGCGTCCGGCGCCGTTTTTCATCGCGGACCATCCCGGGCTCGATTTTCTGAATACCCTTGCGGTCCCCGTGGATACCGCTGTCGAATGGCTTGCTTCCGGGGAAGATCTCCTTGCTTGGCTTAAGCAGGCTGGATTGGTTCCTGAGGCTGTTCTGGACGATCTGCGTAGGCGCGCCGATCCACGCGATCTCGATACCGTAGCGGCGGAGGCGCGCTCTCTGAGGGATTGGTTCAGATCGTTTGTCCATAAATACATGGGCAAACCGCTTCCGGCCAGCGCACTGCGTCAACTCGAACCTCTCAATCGTCTCCTGAGGCGCGACGAAGAATTCGGTGAGATTGTGGTTCGCGATCGGCGCGTAGAAGAGAGCACCGGTGTTTCCGGGGTTGCATGGCGTTCGCGACGACGCTGGAAGTCGTCTGAATCGCTGCTGTTTCCTTTGGCACGATTGCTGGCGGACCTCGTCTGCACCGAGGACTTCACTTACGTCAAAGTATGTGAAGGGCCAACGTGTACACTTCTCTTCATCGATCGAACTCGAGGCCACGCGCGACGTTGGTGCAGCATGGCGGTCTGCGGCAATCGCGCAAAGCAGATAGTGTATCGAAAACGCGCCCGCAAAGCCCAAAAGTCAAAACGCTAGGACGCAACGAAATCCACCGGAAGAAGGATCAGCTTTGAGTGGCGGTGTTGTCTCGTGGCCCAACCGGCAGGATGACCTGAAACTCCGCTCCGGTGGCACCGTCGGAAGATGCAACAAGTTGACCGCCGTGCTGCTCGACGATCTCCCGACAAATAGCCAACCCCAGACCCATTCCCTGTGATTTCGTCGTGACGAAGGGCTGAAATATGCTCTCAAGTTGGGTCGGATCGATCCCTGACCCTGAATCTTCCAGCACTAGCGCAACAGCGGCGGCCCCACGACACTCCGTCTTTACCTGTAAGAGTCTTTGCCGATTGGGCGCGGTCTGCATTGCCTCGAGCGCGTTGTGAACCAGATTAAAAACGACTTGCTGGAGTTGATCCCGACGACCTTCAACTCGCGGCAGTTCGGCAAATTCGGATAAAATCGTAACGCCACGATCCAGCAATTCCCCGTGCAACGAATCCAGCACGTTCTCAACTACCCAGTTTAAGTCGACCGGTTCCAGCTTTTGGTCGGCTCTCCCAAACAGAGCGCGTATACCTTCAACCACGTCACCGGCGCGGTGGCCTTCCGCCATGATTCTGTGGAGAGCGTTTTGCGCCTTATCGTTATCGGGTGGCACTCTTTTCAGATACTCCAGCGTTGCGCCGCTGATAGCAATGATTGCAGTGAGCGGTTGTTTTACTTCATGCGCGATCGAAGCGGTAATCGCTCTTGCGTTTAAAAGCTTATTATCTCGCTCGCGCTTCAGTAGCGCGTAAGAGCGCTCAAGTCGTGCGAATAATTTCATCGCCTCCTGGAGAAGGAGTGCCAGTACCACGACCGAAGTCAGGAGCCAAAATAAGCGTCCTGCGTAATATCCGACCGTATAACGCACGCCTGATAGTGAAAAGCTCGCCTCTTCCAGGATTATGGCAACGCAGATCAACATCAGACAGTAGTCCAGCAGAGTGCGCCTCCTGATCCAGAGCTCGATGAGCGCGGCCGTAGTGAGTCCGATGATCGAGACGTTAATGATAGCTAGGTGAATGCGTATGGCGTGCGTCTTGTCGATGAGAAGGGTCGGGAGAAGCTCACTTCCCGCGATGGTCACCAGCGCAACACCGCACGTAAGCACCAGGACGGTCGCAACGCTGATAACTGTTGCGGCGCGGACAGAGGATGGTCCTAAGGGATTTGCACGATCTGTACCCTTCATCCTTGCATAGCCGAGTAGTATGATGGGAAACACCAAATGCGCGATAAAAAAGAGCCATGGAGACGTCTGCAAACTCGCGTCGAACAGACCTGCCGGAGTAACGGCGCCGGGAAATGTAAGCGCATGGAGAGCAATGATCAGCGCGGTAAACAGGTAACCGCTCGCCAGCAACAAGAGGCTCCTTGATGGAAAAATAGAACCCTGGGAATAAAGTAGAACTGACGTGATAAAATCGTTGATCAACACTGCGGCTGAAGTCGTCGGAACGAATGCGGCAGAATTCGATAGTGGGGTGTTTACGAACGGCACTACTGCCGCAAATGTCAGAAGCATGACTAGTGTGATTAAAAATACGAGACGGCGTTCTCCTGATCCCGCCGGCCGATCTATCAGCGAGATCGCGGTCCCATGATGGCTCTCAGGTGGCCGTACTTCCGCGTGCTGATGAATATTTATGCCTCGCGCCGTGGTTAGCATGACCTGTGAGCCGGCCTCCTCATGCCCGATACTTTTGCGCGGCCCAAAATCTGATGGTCTAGCACTGATCAATCCCTGCGAAGCGCACCTTGACCACGTGCTGACGTGTCACTTGCAGTATCGAGGGCTCCAACCATCCGAATGAGTATTGCCATGGATCTTGCTTGCAGCTTTCGCATCGCACTGCTCCGATGCATCTTCACTGTGACTTCACTGATCGCCAATTCGACGGCGATTTGTTTGTTCATCAATCCGGACGCCACGAACGACACCACCTGCTGCTCGCGCGGCGTCAGGAGCCCGTAACGTCGTCTCAACTCGGTGATTTGCGCGACCTTTTGACGCCGGGTCTGATCAATTCGAATGGCGGCGGCAACTGCATCAAGCAGGTCCTGATTCCGTATCGGTTTTGTCAGAAAGTCGACTGCGCCAGCCTTCATAGCTTTCACCGACATGGGAACGTCGCCGTACCCGGTCATCAGAATGATGGGCAACCGGATGTTCACACGCGTTAAATACTCTTGAAGTTCCAAGCCGCTCGTGTGGGGCAACCGTACGTCGAGCACAAGGCACGACGGCACATCGGGAAGTTCGGCCTTGAGAAATTCCGCGGCTGATCCGTGAAGAGTCACTTGATAGTTTATTGACCGGAGGAGTTCTCCGAGTGATTGACAAACCGATAAATCGTCATCGACGACATGGACAAAGGTCGAGGAAGACATTTTTATGATCTTTCCTCAAAGCTCGGATCGTTGGACGAAATTAGCCAGTGAAGGCGAGCGTTGCCTGATGGTTGGCCTCCCCAGCTCCTAGATTTCACTGACATTTCCGGTCGATCAGCAGCCCGCCAGGCTAGCCCGCTGTGGGAAGGCCTCCTTGGTGGGAAGATGTATTTGTAACCGAACCGGTAGAACCCACGAACTCCGTATTGTTGAACTCGCCTGGACGGATGGGTGGAATACATACGCAAACGTGTAACCGTTCCGATGGTTGTTGACAAGTTACGCTCTTTGCTCAAACCAGGGAAATCTTTGGGGACAGGAGCCTCCTGGGGGAGGCTGGCGCTGTCATGCCAAAATTCCGACCGACGGCTCATCAAATCGATAACTCGCCGAAGAGAAGGCCTAACGCCGAAGGTCGAGCGCCCCCTCATGGGGTCGCTGGTGCCTGAACGCAGCGGTATTGCTAAACCAGTGGTAGCCCAACTGCAGAGCGCCCTCATGGGAAGGCTCCTCTCGGCACGGCAGATAATCTCTCCCGCTCAAAGCATTATTGCGCGAGCCGTCTACACGGAAATGCCGGCTGGTTAGAGATTCCATGCCCCGTCGCTATGGAACCAGCCGCTCGGGCTTTACATCGCGATCCGGCCGGCGCCGCAGGCCGAGCCAGAGACGGAAGCGGTAGCTGGAGGATGAGTTATCTGCGGGTGTAAACGGAAGCTATTTTGCCGCTCGGAGCGCCGCAATCATGTCCTCGATGGCCATACGTATCCGGTAGTCCGGGTCGACCATACGCGCGCAGACCATTCCATCGGTGCCGACAATAAAGGTCGCGGGAATGGGAAGCGTCCAGTTGTCGGTGCCTTGTGACACTGACGGATCCCACCCTGCACTGATCATCAATTGCTTCAACTCGTCCCCGACGTAAATCGATAGGCCAAGAGTCGTCGCATATCCGTTATCGATATCCGTGAGAACTGGAAACGGAGCCTTGGCATCGGATTTGAGCCACTCCGCAAACCGTTGTCGATCCGGCACAATTGCAGCGACGTGGCGATGCTCAACAGCGATCTCTTGTTCAGCGCGAGCCAGAGCATCGACGTTGATACGACAGTAGGGACACCAATGCCCGCGATGAAATGCTAGCGCGACCGGCCCCTCACTAAGAAAATCCTCGAGTCGTATAAGCCGCCCTTGCTCGTCCGGCAGAAGGAACGTAGGCATCGGTTCGCCGACCTTGGGAGCGGTCGCTCCGGCATTGCTCTCCACGAGGCGGGTGACCATTGCATCAACGGCGGTTTGGAAATGAGGGCCTAATCGCCGTACCTCGTTTGCAAAGGCCTGCAGACGGTCGGCCAACGGAACTTCTAGGTTGCGACAGCGGAGGAGGCACTCTTCCAGCTGATCGGTGAGCGTTCGTTCCGTCATCGATAAGCCCTCACTGCCGCTTGGTCCGGCTGTCGAAGCCCCAGTCAGCAGCTCGCAGCATATTGAGCAGGGTGGCAGAAGCGATCGCACGCTGCCTGCCCGCAACAGTGTAAGCCGACACTTTGCGCACGAGGTTAAGCTTCTTCAGAGGAATACAGCAAATCCCGTCCGTTTCGATAGCTCCGATGGGAATGATTGCAACTCCCAATCTTGCTTCTACTAAAGCCAGCAGGTCTTCTTGCGTCTCCACCTGATGACTGGCTGTCTCGGCAACCCCGTTCGTCTCCAGGCAAGCTTTGAGTTCTTTGGCCATCTCGGACCTGGAGTTGACCACGAGGCGTTCGCAAGCGAGGTCCTCAAACTCAGCTTTGTCTCTAGCAGCAAGTTTGTGCTTTCGACTAACGAGGAGGCCAAAAGATTCCTCAAAAAGTGGCAGCTCATCAAGGCGCGACCAGGTTTTGTCAAGCGGACCTGCAATCGCCAACTCGGCCGCGCCCGATTTCAGCGATTCTGCAATGTCGCTGCCCGAGCTACGGAGCAATTTCAGTTCGAGGCCCGGAAGAGCCCGCAACAATTCCCGTAGCATCGGCGTCAAATAACTGAGCGCAACCGTTTGCGAAACCACCAGCGAGAGCGGGGCCGCTTCGCCTTTCGTGATTGATGCAGCCACCATCTTGGCCGTGAGGGCCGTTTCGTAGCACTGGCGCAGCATAGGTAGCATGCGTTGGCCGAGTTCCGTCAGATGGGACAGCGCGCGTTCGCGCCGAAGCAACTCGCCACCAAGTTCTCCTTCGAGTGTCTTCATGGCGCGAGTTAAAGCCGGTTGCGCAACGTTGCACCGTTCCGCCGCCTTAGTCAGATTTAGCGTTTCGCTGACCGCTAAAAAATATCGGATCTGATGCATTTCCAAGGTGCAGACCTCGCTACGCAATCAAGTCCGAAGACCGTAGCCCTTGGCAAAAATATCCGTGCAAAGAGTTTCCGCCAGATCGGGACCCAAGTGCATGTAACCAGAAGGGAACGATCCACGCAATGTGCGCGAAGTTAAACATACGCTGATACCGTCGAAAGACGGCACAAATCTCCGCTTTGGGTAAAGTTGGTCGACAAGAAAAAGTCAGCAACCGAAGTCTGCCCGGCGCCGAATCTCGGCAGTGGGGCGCTGAGCCGACTTGGCGCCGGCAGCTAGGCCGTCCGGTGCTACAATCCGAGACGTCTTCTATTGCCGAGCGGCCAGAACCTGCGGCGGTCATCAGCGCCGCGGAGAACCCCATACAAAGGGATGGGTCGAACCATCACATTTGAGAGATTGTGCCTACGCGCCGTGGGCAGCATCGTCGGCTCCGCTTTATCGCATCGAGAGGAGTCTCTCGAAATGAGCGTCCTGCACGCCGAGACTGCCGGCAACTCCAAATTTGCGGTGCCATCGGGCGTCGTTCGTTCGCGCCAAGCGGCAACTCGAGCGGCGATCCCGACCGAAAAGTGGCGAAGTTGTACCGAGAAATGGGGCTGTCTGATGGTCGCCGCGCAGGCGGGCAAAAGGCAAGCCTACGAACAGTTGTTTCGAGAATTGGATCAGTGGCTGCGCCGTTACTACGCTCGGCGGCTTCCACCGGCTGCAGCCGAAGACGCTAGGCAAAACGCGCTTCTCGCGATTCATATCAAGCGGCATGCGTATCTACCATCGAAGCCCTTCGGGCCGTGGATCGCGGCGATTGCTCGTAACAAGTGGGTCGACCAGATTCGGGACGCTTCGCACTTTTCCGCACTGTCGCTCGACGACGAAATGCCCGTCGGGGATCTCGGGGATGCTGTGATAAGCACGGTCGCAGTAGAAAATTTGCTTAAGCAGCTCAAGCCTGCCCAAGCTCACGTAATTCGTCTCGTAAAGTTGGATGGCGCCAGCATCGAGGACGCCTCCAGTAAGACAGGGCAATCCGCATCTCTCGTCAAAATCAACATTCATCGAGGTCTCAAGAAACTGGCAGCGCTTGCCTCTGATAAGGTCGCCGCGACCGCTTGCGGGTAGAAAAGGGCGCCCGATGCTGCTTTGTCCGAATGATTGTCTGCCGCGTTTAGCCGAGGTTGACCCGGCCTTTCGCGGTGATGTGCTCACGGGGCTCTCTCTCCGCCCGCGAGCGATTCCCGCTCGTTGGCTCTACGATCGTTTCGGCTCTGAGCTTTTTGAAACGATCACCGCGTTGCCCGAATATTACCCGACCCGAACCGAGCGCCTGATCCTCTCTACTGCAGCAGGTGAAATCGCGGCCTTAATTGGACCCGATCGCGCGATCGTCGAGTTTGGCTCAGGGTCGTCGACCAAGATACCGATATTGCTATCGGCAGCGCCTCCCTCCGCATACGTCCCGATTGATATATCGAGGGACTTTCTTTGGCAGGCGGTGGAGCGGCTCTCCGACCCGGAGCGCCAGGTGTCAAAACGTGATCGTTTAAATGTAGCCGAAAGTATTTTGCAGCCGCAGCCGTGGGATTCAGTCGCCTAGACAGCGGAGATCCGAATGAGCAAGAGCGTATCCAACACTACAGCCAATGTCATACTCGTCCACGGTGCTTGGGCCGATGGTTCTAGCTGGACCGACGTCATCAAACCCCTTCAGTCGAAGGGCTTGAACGTGCAGGCGGCCCCTATGCCGCTCACCTCACTATCCCAGGACGTCGCGGCGCTTGAAGGCGCACTCGAGAGAACCGATGGCCCGGTGGCCCTCGTTGCGCACGCATATGCCGGCGCTGTCATAGCGGCCTGTAATAACGAACGAGTTCGCACGCTGGTCTTCGTTGCCGCTCTGACGCCTGACGAAGGCGAGACAGTGGGTGAAGTGTTCTATCGCGATAAGCCACATCCAGAAGCGCCAAAACTCATTCCTGACAGACATGGGTTCCTCTGGCTACCAAATCGAGCGTTTGGCAACGCCTTCTGTCAGCACGCTCAACCCGAGCGGGCCGCACTTCTCGCAGCGACGCAACGTCCCATTTCTCTTGCGTGCATTCAGGAAAAGTCGCCGCGGCCGGCCTGGAAGACAAAGCCCTCCTGGTACATGGTCGCCCGAGAAGACCGGATGATAAATCCAGCTACGCAGCTATTTCTGTCACAGCGGATGGGTGCGCGCACTCGATTTGAAATGATCGACCATACACCGCTGGTCAGCGCACCAGAGCTGGTCGTCGAAATGATCCTCGAGGCCGTAACGAGCCCGGTGGCAACTGCGAATAACTGAAAAGGCAGCACGTCGCAGTGTCTGTCCAGCTGCCAGGATTCAATTGGGGTCAACTTATAACATATGGAGGAGAATATGATGGACATTCGGCGGCATCTTTTGGTTGCCGCGTCCGCTGTTGCTCTTGCTCTCGGTCTGTACGGAGCGAGTGCGCTCAAAGCGGAGGTTGTTGTTCGCGGCATTGAGGGCAAGCCCCTCGATGAAGTACGCCCCGCTCCTACATTCTTCCGACCAGACCTCAGCATCATCACGGCGCAGCCTTCCCCTTCTGAAGTGAATCCGTCCTTCCTTGGGCCGGTACTGCTCATGAAACAGGCACAGGTGGATCTGGAGAAAGGTACGGCGAAACTGCCGCTCCGGAAGGGACGCCTACGGTCGGGCGAAACGATCTGGTTTGTGGTCACCGACGCGACCGATGAAAATCTCGCCAATCTGCATGGCTTGGTCTATTCGCCAAAGCTCGCCTACGCCTTGAGGGGCAAGGCGACTCGCGAAGCCTCCATTGATGCGGACGGGACCTTCGTTTTTGACGCCGGTAAGGTTGACTTCTCGCCGGAGCGGGGCGTGACGCCGGGTGCCGCTCCCAACTTCTTTCCGCCCAAGGACTTTCAGCCTGGATCGGTGGGCGACGCTGACTACTCGCCCTTGGTCCACATCAGAAACGCTTCCAAGGACGTGATCTTCAATGCACCCATGCTGGCGTTCAACGTGGGTGAGGAGAAGCTCAATGAGTTCTGCAACGGAAATGCGGACCACAGGCTGCTTGAAGACAAGGTTGTCGCGATCTGTCCCCGCGACGGGACCGTGACGCTTGCCCTGACACTCGGCTTTACGTTCGGAAAGCCGATACTCTATCTCTCAACGGAGGCGAACGACCCCCTGGTCGCGACTCTCGAGGGCGCCACTTATGCACCGGCTCTCAAAGATGTGCCTTTTGCTCTGGAAGATGCCTCGCCGGGCGAATCGGCCGAGCGCATTTACGTGTTCGCCAACGGACCCACCGGCCGCGACAACCCGCAACGTCAAGGGCTGGATAGTGCGCTTCCCGATGGCCGTGGGCCGCTGAATGTCCTCGGCGGCATTCCGACAATCAACCTTGACTATAGCCCGCTATGGCGACTGTTCCCGGCGAAATGGACGGCCGCCGCGATTGAGCATGGATACCGCTCGCGCCTGACCGACGCAGTTGAAATCAGAGACTTTCAAGCGAAAGGATTTCTCACCGGCCTCGATGACCACGAACTCAGGCCCGTGGGTTTCATAGTGAATTGTCCGGTTGTCTATCGCGTCAACTGATCCGCAGGGCGCCGGGCGGTTGAATACCGCCCGGCGGCAAATAAGCCGCTGGACGATCGATTCCAAGATCAAGGGGAAGCGCGTGAAGAGACTCGCCGATCTCAATGAGCACGAAGTTCTGGCCCTCGCGATCTCGAATGAGGAAGAGAACAATCGCCTTTACCGTTCGTTCGCGGACCGGCTTCGCGGCGCCTATCCAGACACCGCCCCGACTTGCGACAAAATGGCGGAAGAAGAGGTCGTTCACCGCGAGATGTTGCTCGCGCTCCACCATGATAAATGAAGGAGCGCGATCGCGATGAAACAAGGATTACGGCAACGCAAGCAAGGGGCCAAGGCCTCGCGGGCGCGGAAAGCGATCAAACCAAGGGCTCGATCGGTTAAATCGGCGAAACAAAGCCTCCATGGAGATCTTGAAAAGACACTTTCATTGATCAGGGCACATCCGGGAATACGGCCTTCTGAGATCAATCGACTCTTGAAAAGAGAGGAATCAGACAGTCTGCGGAATACGCTGATTAAGCATGGACTTGTACGAAAGAAAAAAGATGGCTCTGCGATGCGATATTATCCCGTTTAATTGGTCGCCATCAGCGGCAAAGCCGATTGGTCGCCAACAACGCCATTCTCGCACTTATGAACTTCGACGGACATCGGCGGCTCAACGCCGCTACTTTGCAACTCGATCCGCAAAACCGTGACCTGTATCGAGAACGATCCGGCCTGTCTAGATGCGCGACCGAACCCAATTACTCGGCACCATCGTGGAAGCGGCCGGAGGAATGGTCGCGATCGGGATCATGGAGGCGTTTTCGATCGAGACCATGTTTCCGTTGGTCGCGATTCCGTTTGCGACATCTATCGTCGTGGTATTAGGCTCGCCGAAGGCCGAACCGGCGCAGCCGCGCGCTTTGGTCGGCGGTCACTTGGTATCCACTATTGTTGGTTTACTGGTCGTCAAGTTGTGCGGTCCGGCGCCATGGGCCGCCGCGATGGCAGTTGGTGCGGCGATGGTTGCGATGCATCTGACCGGAACGTTTCATCCGCCAGCCGGCATCGATCCGATGGTGGTGGTCGTCAACAATATGTCATGGGGCTTTCTGCTCATGCCAATCGGAGCGGGCTCCGTGCTGCTCCTGCTCTTTGCCCTTGCTTGGCATAATCTTATAGCGCATTGCGCAAACAAAGGAGATATGTGGCCCGTGCGGTGGTGGTAGTTTTTCGACAGCTTGAGGTTTGTTGCATTTTATTGCGATGATAGCAAAAGCCTCTTGCTAGGAGGCAACGTCGGTGGCAATAACGGCCGCTGTGAAACCGGAGCAGGTTCTCTGGATGGCCTAGTCCTCCGCAAGTCGCGACGCCGCTATTTGAGATTTGCTTATCCCTGCTTTGTGCGCCCTACTTCGGCAGCGCTGATCCCCTCCAGTGCGAGCCCGAGTGTGACGCCTTCATCGATGATGTGCCGCAATTTTCGAGTCAGCGCGATGCGCGTGTATTTCGTCGTGAGCGGCGGCAGCTTGGCGAGCTCTTCGGCAATCTCGCGGGCGCGGGGAAGAAGCTTGTCGAGGGAGACGATCTCGTTGACGGCCCCCCATTCCTTAGCGGTCTGAGCATCGAGCTCCTGGCGGGTAAGGATAAAATAGCGCCCCCGGATCGTCCCGATCGCTTCCTGCCACAGCAGATGGACGCCGTCGCCGGGCACGACGCCGATCTCGAAGTGCGGCTTGTCCTGGAAAATCGTCGATGGGGTGGCCAGCACAATGTCGGCAAGCAGGATATATTCGGAGTGCAGCCGCGCCGGACCGTTGACCGCGGCGATCATCGGCACTTCGATGTCGAGAATGTTCATGAGGGCCTTTCGGCCCTCGCGATAAATCTTGTCGTAGCCCTGCGGGGTGAAGAAGTCGAAACCCTCGGGGCTGATGGTCTCCATGAATGCCCTGCCGCTCCCGGTCAGGATGACGACGCGATTATCGCGGTCAGACCCGATCGCATGAAACAGGTCGACAAATTGTTCGTGAGTATGTCCATTGAAGACCAACGTGCCCCCGTCGGTGTGGAGCGCAACTTCCAGCACGCCCGTTTTCGAGCGGGTCAGCCGAGCGTTCGGAAAACCGTCACGATAAGTGTCTAAGCGACTCATCAGTTTTGCTCCTCGTAGAATAAATCTCCAGAACTACCGAGGTGTCCGGTATGTCGTGCTCCTTAACAGGAACCAGCGGCGCCAATCGCGCAGCAGCCAATCATTTGGTTAAACCTGGCATGGGAGGTCTCCTGAGGTGATAGTCTGTGCTGCTTTCAAATGCATTGGCCAATTTGAGGACCACTTCCTCCTCGAACGCCTTACCTACAATCTGAAGACCAATTGGAAGTCCATTGGGGGCGAAGCCACATGGGATGGATACTCCCGGAAGTCCGGACATGTTGAAGGGAGCGCAGAATCGAGCTGAAACCGCGAAGACCGACTCTTCCCTCGAGCCGATCTTGCTGATCGTTTCGCCAACTTTCATCGCGGTGTTAGGTAATGTCGGTGTAACAATAACATTGATATCACGCATTGTTTCTTTGAGCTGCGATTGCCACGCGAGACGTACCCGCTGAGCGTTGATGTAGGTGGTGGCAAGAGTCAGTTCGCCCACCTCCAGTAAGAGGCGCACTTCGTCACCATACAAAGCCGTTTTGGTGCGTAAGGTATGCTGGTGAAACGCTGCAGCTTCCGCTACGGCGATAGGCATCCATGAATCGACAATTCCATCGACGCCGGGGACCGTGATCGGAACGATGATAGCCCCCATCGTTTCCAGCTTCTTCACGGCATTCGTCACCGCGTCGCCGACAGGCGCCTGGATATCATCAAAAAAATAGTTGGTTGGCAGCCCTATGCGCATGCCACGCACATCACCGCGCATCGCATTGGGGTAGTCGGGTACAGGTACATCCTTTGTGTCAGGATCTTTTGGATCCGCCCCACTCATAATTCGCAAGAGGGTCGCAAGGTCCTCGACAGTCTTGGCGATAGGTCCTGGATGATCGAGCGACCAACTCAGGGACGTAATACCGGCCTTGCTGACACGTCCGAAGCTCGGCTTTATGCCCGCGACTCCGTTAGCGGCTGCCGGCGCGCGGACAGACCCGCCCGTGTCGGTTCCCACCCCCGCCATGCACAAGCTAGCCGCGACCGCAGCCGCAGTACCGCCACTTGAACCCGAAGGGATGTGGTCGATGTTCCAGGCGTTCCGGGTCGGCGACGAGTCGAAGCCAAAGGCAAATTCGTAGGTTGTAACGATGCCCAAGATAACAGCCCCGGCCTCTTTAAGTTTCCGGACAACCGTAGAGTCATTCTTTGCAACATAATCTCGGCGGACCTTTGAACCCGATGTGGTTTTAACGCCCTTGACGTCGTAGATGGCTTTGATGGCAATTGGAATACCGTGTAACGGACCTCGATGTGTTCCGCTTGCGATTTCGGCATCCGCCGCTTTGGCGGCCGCTCGCGCGTCTTCAGACAAAACCTGTTCGTAGGCTTTCAGATGTGGATTGATGGACGCAATGCGCGCTAGCGTTTGCGTGGTCAGCTCCGCAGAAGAAATCGACTTCGCTAAAATGGCTTTGGACGCGCCCGCGATATCCAGATCGACAATATTCATCTTTGCGACCTTCCTTACCGCGGATCAAAGCCGAGCGCCGGAGGAGCTTCGATCGGCAGAACATTAGCTTTCCGCATGACGGCTTCTCTCATCGATGCCAAAAGAGCCGCAACCTGTGTTTTGTCAGCCTCTCGTATCGATAACCCCGCCATCGCGGCCAAGCCGTCAAGTTGATCCGGTTCAATCGCTTTATTTGCCATTGTGCATTGGCCCGAGTTTTCGACTAGAACAAATGACCCGCGTGTAATGGGCAATTAAGAATTGGATCGAGCGCGAGTTACGCTTTCCCCTTGTGCCGGGCGATAAGCTGATCCGCGACATCGTTCAAATTATTACCGACGATATGCGGCTGAGGTCCCACCGCCAAAACATCATTGCCATCCCTCTTGACCAGCGCAGCCTCCCAGCCGGCGGCCACAGCACCGAGCGTGTCCCACGTGTGACACGCAATAAGGCAAAGCTGCGAAGGCCCAACGCCGAGTTCTTTTTGAATGTACGCGTATGCCTGCGGCGCCGGTTTGTTACGTTTGACACTGTCGACGCTGAAGAAACGCTCGAAAAGATCGGCGATACCTCCATGTTTCATTTGGCGTGCCTGTACCTCGATAATATTGTTCGTGAACGTGAACAGGCGGAAACCGGCGCCGCGGAGTTTGGATAACGCGGCCCTCACGTCTGGGTACGGCGGCATCGTCGAAAACTTGTCCGTAAGCTCTGCCTTGTCGGCTTCTTTTATTATGATGCCTTGGGTATCCGCCATCATCTTCAGCACAGCGGAACCGATGTCGGTGAATGGGACGTAGGAGTCGACCATTGTTAGGACAACGGAGTACAACACGAGATTCGCGAACCACAGACGCATGGCGCTCTTGTCTCGAAAGATCCGTTCAAAAATCGGTTCCATCGTTCGAAGATCAAGAAGCGTTTCATTAACATCAAAGACAATCAACGGAAGGGCGTCCATGTTACCGGTCTCCGGTTTGAGTAACGTCGTGGCGGCCTACACCTCACGGCATTGTCGTCGTTTCGCCGCGGGCGGCGTTAAGATGTTTGCCGCGCTCGCAACGTCGTTTCCCGGTAATTCTCGGTATAATTCGTTGCCCGGACGATGTCCTGTTTGAGCAAATAAAAAGACGCCGCGAACAGGACAACATCCTTTGCAAGAAATCCGCTTGTCATAGTAATCGAGGGGAAGCCGCCGGCCTCGGGCGCCCAGGCATCCGGAAGGAACAGGATGATTGAGGTAGTTGACGCGTAGGTGAACAGCGAGCCCGCAGCGCCAAGTATTCCGAGTGGCTTATTCCAAAACCCAAGAAAAAGCAGGATGCCGAACGTCCATTCGGTTGTTCCCAAAAACCAACCTGAGCCGCGCACGCCAAAGGCTGGCAGCAGCCAGAATACCAGCGGACTGTGTTCGATGAGGGGCTTGATCGTTTCGGCTTCAAACTGATGCCATTTCGACCACCCGAACAAGGCAAAGATGAAAACCATTGAGGCTCGTATCAGATGATAATCGAAGTCCGATTTGATGAGCCGTGAATTGGACAAGACGATAATAAGGCTGGAATACAGGCGTATGAGGTACGTCATCCGGGAAGCTCCTCCCTTCAGCTACACCGCCGCTGGCTGTCTAGTTGATTTCGTGGTTAGTTCCCTTTTGGTTACACCAAGCGAAGCGATACGCTGCTGGATTCGGGATCGCAACGTTGCTGGTCGCCCTTCGCGTGTGCGGTCAGGCACGCCGCATGGCTGACATTCATTCCGGCAAGATCAGTTGAAGCGCGCTAATCGCGCGAAAGCACGCTTGCGGGAAAGCGTCGAAACTCGTTGTCGAGGGGTCTTTTGCAAGGGTCGCGCCATGGCCTTGAAGGAGATCGTACATGACGGACAGAACCAATATCGAACGTCGTACGCTGGTTCGGGCGGCAATTACCGCAGCTTCGGGCGCGGCCATTTCGGCGGCGCTTCTGCCGAAATACGCTGCCGCTCAATCCCCTGACGAGCCCACCCCGGCTGCCTCCGGTCACTTTGAGGGCGCTGAGATTCAGGTGGGCGACAACACAATTTTCATCAGGCGCTACGGAAACGGAGCCCCGCTGCTTATGGTGCATGGGTTTCCCCGAACCAGCCTGATGTGGCGGTACGTGGCGCCACAGCTTGCGAGCAACCACACTGTCATTTGCGTCGATCTCCGCGGTTATGGGCGCAGCGGTGTACCAAACTCCGCCGGCGATCATTACCCGTACACAAAACGGGCGATGGGGGACGAACTTGTCGGTCTAATGGATAAACTCGGCTTCACCAAATTCGATTTGGTTGGACACGACCGTGGCGGTCGCGTTTCTTACCGTCTCACACTCGATCATCCGGACAAGGTGCAGCGTCTCGCAGTGTTTGATGTCATACCGATCTCGGAGGCATGGGGCCTTGCCAATGCAAAATTTGCCATGACCTACTGGCCATGGAGTCTTCTCTCGCAGAAAGCTCCGCTTCCGGAAAAATATCTGCTGGGTGCGCCTGACGCGGTATTCGACAATCCGTTTGGCGGGGGCTCATTCGATCCCGAAGTGAAAGCGGAGTACATTGAAACGTATCGCGATCCAGTTCGGGTCCATGCAATCTGCGAGGAGTACCGTGCCGCTGCCGGCCTCGATATTGAGCATGACAAGGCGGATCAGAAGGCATCTCGGCGCATCACATGCCCGATGCTGCATCTGTGGGCTGCCGGTGGACCGCTCGATACCTTCTATGAGACGGACGGGGGCGCGTTAGGAATCTGGCGGAAGTGGGCCGACAATGTAAAAGGGCAGGCCCTCAAGGGAGGTCACTTCTTTCCCGAGGAAAACCCCACTGAGACATCCGAGCTTCTGAAGAAGTTCCTGTCGGCCTGATACCCAAACGCGATTCGCTGTGACCCGCGCTGCCACGCGAGGTCCAAGTCGCTGAACAGAGGGCTCCAGATCGGGTACGTCCGCTCGGCGAGCCCTCTCCAGCCAGCTCATTTAGTCGCACCGTTAGGCATTGGAGAGTCCCGGACGAGCGAGGCGCGTCGACGGCAAATATTCACGAATCCACTTTGCGTATGTAACCAATGAGCAAGGATTCGCGAATTCGATCACATCGGGGTTTACATGCGAACGGGCACGATAATTACGGCCCACACGGCTTCGTGCGCGAGCAGATACAGTTTGAGGTAATCGTTGATGAGCACCATCGCATACCGCAGGGCCGAGATCGACGGGCTAAAGGTCTTCTATCGGGAGGCCGGACCACCCGGCGCGCCCGCGCTATTGCTGCTGCATGGATTTCCGACGGCGAGTCACATGTTCCGCGGGCTCATACCGAAACTCGCGGGGCAATTTCATGTCATCGCTCCCGATCTTCCCGGGTTTGGTCAAACAGCCATGCCCGGCCGCGACAAGTTTCGCTACACGTTTGATAATATCGCGCACGTCATCGACCGTTTCACCGAAACAATTGGTCTGAAACGATACGCGATCTACGTATTCGATTATGGCGCGCCGACTGGTTTTAGGTTGGCCGCGGCACATCCGGAACGCATTGCTGCCATCATCTCCCAAAACGGGAACGCATATGAGGAAGGCCTAAGCGAAGGCTGGAATCCCATCCAGGCTTATTGGAAAGAGCCTTCTGAAGCGAACCGTACGAAGCTCCGTGCCTTCCTCTCTCCCGAATCAACGATCTGGCAGTACACGCACGGCGTACCGGATCCGACCTTTGTCTCGCCTGACGGGTATTCGCTCGATAATTACTATTTGGCGCGGCCGGGCATGGACGAAATTCAGCTTGATCTGTTTGGGGACTACAAGAGTAATGTCGCGCTCTATCAAACATTTCAAACATACTTTCGCAAATTGAAACCGCCACTTCTAGCAACGTGGGGCAAGAACGATCCGTTCTTTTTGCCGGCGGGTGCCGAGGCGTTTAAGCGCGACATCCCCGAGGCCGAGGTCCACTTTTTCGATACCGGTCACTTCGCACTTGAAACGCATTCCGACGAGATCGCGAAACTGATCCGCGAGTTTCTCGCTCGCATCAAATGAGTCTTTCATGTGACAGATCCGGTGGGATGCCTAGGGCGGATCAAATGTTGGAACTAACTCGCTCGAACGGGCTTTTGGAAAGCGGCCTTCTAATCCGGGAATTGTGTCATCGGATCAACAACGAGTTTGCATCTGCGATCAGCCAGATTTCGCTTGCGGCGGCACGATCCCGAAGCTGCGAGGTCAAGGCGGCTCTGGATGACGTCAGTGAGCGACTCCACCACTATGCCGATGTTCATCGGACTCTTCAGATGCCCGACCACCGCACGTTTGTCGATGCATCGTTATATCTCGCGCAATTGTGTCGATCGATCAGCCGATCAAAGCTGGAATCGAACAACATAAAGCTTGTTTTGATTGCTCGACCGGTGTCGCTGCCATCAGACCAGTGTTGGCGGCTTGGAATGATCGTCTACGAACTTGTGACCAACGCTGCACGTCACGCATTCCATGGGGCAGAAGGGTATATCAAGGTGGATTTGAGGTCTGCGGGTACCCTGGTCGAGTGCCGAGTCTCTGACAACGGGACTTCGTCGCGACCAGTCAAATCTGGACGTGGGTTGTCTATCGTTCAAGGCCTCGTGGGGCTCCTCGACGGAAGACTAGAACAGAGCTTTGGATCACGGGGATCAAAGTCGCTTGTGATATTTCCGATCTAAAGGAACCAGGGTTAAATCGAGATTCGTGCTTGACGCGGGCGATCAGCGACCAAGGGAGACCATGCCATGTTCCCCAGTTTGCGATTGTCCAAGGACTGTTCGTGCGTCGCTTGGCAGGCGAACCATCGCTCAAAATCAGCAAGGCACCGTCTACTCCCCATTGGTGTTCGGTGACTTGCCGCGGGGAAGCGTTCAGTGACACTCCATTTTGTCGCAATCGTCGATGATGATGAAGCGTTGTGCTCATCGCTGGTAGATTTGATGCGTTCCGTCGGTTATCGCGCCGAGCCGTTTGCCTCGGCTGAAGCACTCCTGATGTCCGCCGAACTATCCGGCTTCGGCTGCATTATCGCCGATGTTCATATGTCCGGGATGAATGGACTCAGGCTCATCCAAGAGCTGCGTGAATTGGAAATCACGACACCGGTCATCCTTATAACCGCTCTACCTGATACGCACTTGGACGAGAAGGCGGTGTCGATCGGCGCGCAGGGTCTTCTCAGAAAACCTTTCGAAATAAGTGCGTTGCTTGATCGCGTAGAGAGGAGCCTGCTCAAATGAAATCCCCACCGGCAGAACGCTCGAAACGTGCAGTACGATGTTCCTAAAGCGCTTGGCCAACATCGTCCGCCATCGCGTTCCATACCGCGAGCAGGTGGCCGAGATTGCTGAGCAGCAGGCGGCCATCACGGAAGTGCTGCTTGCTATTGCTAGTTCACCGCACGACTTGCAGCCAATCTTTGAGACGATGCTCGCCAATGCGACTAGTTTCTGCGTGGCGACAGGGGGCTCCTTGTTCCTCTTTGAGAAAGGCGGCCTTCGTGTTGTAGCGCGAGCGGGTCCGCCCAATCCGTATTTAGCCGATCGAAATGGATTTATGTTTCCCGTGCCTTCAGGGACTCCCCATGCGCACTTGATCGAAACCAAGTCGCCTCTCCACATCAAGGACTTAGCAGCAGATCCAAGGTATCTTAAGCAAGAACCCCTCATTGTGACTCTGGTCGAAGCAATGGGCGTTCGGACTCACCTGATCCTCCCAATGCTCAGGGAAGATGAATTGATTGGAGCCTTCGCTATTTTTCGTAAGGAGGTGCGGCCGTTTACGGACAAGCAGATCAACTTGCTTGCTGCCTTCGCAGCACAGGCCACCATTGCGCTGGAGAGTACGAGGCGCGAGCGACAGATCCGCGAGCTACAGATGGAGCTTGCGCACGCCAACCGGATCGCAACGGTTGGCCAACTGAGCTCGTCGATCGCCCACGAGGTCAACCAGCCTTTGGCCTCAGTGGTCGTCAGCAGCCGCGCTGCACTGAATTGGCTCTCTGTTGAAAACCCCGATCTGGACAAGGCACGTCAATCTATAGCCCACGCAGTCGAAGGCGCGAGCCGAGCCGCTGACATCGTCGGCCGTATCCGAGACCTGATCAAGAAAGCGCCGCCGCGGAAGGATCTAGTCGATATCAACGAGGCGATCCGCGAAGTGATCGTGCTGACACGGGGCGAGGCGCAGAAAAATGGTGTCCTGGCCCAGACTCTATTCGCGGAAGGCCTTCCCCTCGTCCAAGGCGATCGCGTGCAGCTGCAGCAGGTGATGCTCAATCTGATCATCAATGCGATTCAAGCGATGAGCGAGGTCGCAGGCCGGGCGCGGAATTTGCACGTCACCACCTCGAGGGATGCAGCGGAGGGCATACGAGTCGCTGTCCTGGACTCAGGTCCAGGACTGGGTACGAGCAACCCGGAACGCGTTTTCGAGTCATTCTACTCCACAAAACCCAACGGCATGGGGATAGGGCTTTCCATCTGCCGCTCGATCGTTGAGGCGCACGATGGACGGCTATGGGCGGTTTCCAACCAACCTTGTGGGGCCGTTTTTCAATTCACCTTGCGCGCATACGAGACGGCTTCAGCACCCCAACCGCTCGAGGCGCCAAATACTCACATGGCTTCATGGCCAAAAAGTGAGATCTAAAATCTTGTGGAGTGCAGTGTATTGCCTCCGCTTGTAACGAGTGCATCCGGAGGGAATGGCGAAGGATACTCGCGATCGAACGATTTGTCTTGTTCGGACTGTCGCCAAAAAAAGAAGGACAAGTGCGATGAAGCGAAGACTAAACAGGCGGACGACAGGGACGAAGCTCGGACGCGTGCAGAAGCCAGTCAAGCACAAAGCTCGGTTGGCCAAATCAGCCAAACAGGGCCGCCGCGAGGGCGACGACCTGGAGAAAGCGCTTTCATTGATCAGGACGCGCCCGGGGGTACGCCCCTCAGAGCTCAACCGGCTCTTGAGCAGAGAACAGTCTGACGGTCTGCGCAAAACACTGATTAAGAGCGGACTTATACGGAAGGAGAGAGATGGCGCGGCGATGCGATATTATCCTGCTTGACCTTGCAGCCTCAGCCATGTGTTTTTCGATATATCCGCGACCACCATATCGGAAGGGTGACCTGTGTCGGGCCTAACGTACTCCGGCAAAGCGGCGGAAAAACTGATCGCGGCCTATCAGACGCCCGAAATGATGCGACAGCGCGACGCCACGCTGCAGCGTTTAAGCTTGACACCCGGCGAGCGCGTAATCGACATCGGATGCGGTCCGGGCTTTCTGTGTGAAAGCATTGCGGCGTCAGTCGGCCCAACGGGGCGTGTGGTCGGAATCGACATCTCGGAAGAATTGATTGATTTCGCAATCAAGGACAGCAGTAGCGCGCGGTCCAAGGCGTCCCGCAGGCCGAGCGCATATAGGACACGGGTGCCGTTCGAGCCGAGCTGGACGCCGGCGCCGACTTCCTTGAGCATGGCCGATTGCTCGTACACCTCGACATCGATGCCGCGCTTGAGCAGCGCCAGCGAGGCGGTAAGCCCGCCTATGCCGCCGCCGACGATGATGACCTTGGGTAGCGATGCGCTGGCGACGCTTTGCATGTCGATACTCCGAATAGGTTGCCGCGAGGCATGACCGGGATTTGCGCACGGATTTGCTTGAGACGGAAATATCCCAAACTTCCCTTATTTAATGCCGCTATGCGATGAAGAAATTCACGAGTCCCTTTATGTCGCCCGTAGAATATCGCGGACTTTCGGCCAGGGATCTGGTTGATTAGAGTACCGTTCGATGTCAGCCGGGCTCAGCCAATCGTCGACGGCCGTCTTGAATGATGGCCGCTGGCGGATTCGATCGTACCATGCGGCGACGCCGCGCCGACGATCCCACATCCGGGCAAGCTTAAGCTTGTCTAGGCGCCAGACGTAGGGCGTTGCGGCAGCATCGGCCAATGACCAAGCCGAGCCAGCAATATACGGTCCCTCTCGGGTGGCAGCCTCGATGCCATCGAGTAACTTCACATGCTGGCGGAGCGCGTCGGCCGCCAGAGGCGAATCGAGCCCATGGTTGACGACTTGCCGTTTGATCTCCGATCGCTTTGGATCGGGCGCCTTGGCAAGCTCAGTGGCGAAAGCCTGGGGCGTCATCTGCGCAAGAGGGGCGCGGTTTGCCGTTGCAAATGTCAGCGTCATGCACGCCGTATGAATGTACTCGTCCATAAGCTTTGTGATCATACGAACTTTGGCCCGTGCGAGCGGATCTTGCGGCATTAGCGGTGAACCGGGAAACGCATCATCGACGTAGTGCATGATGACCGTCGATTCGATGATGATGCTGTCGTGATGGATCAGAGTGGGCACGACCGCATTGGGATTGAGCTTGAGATAATGCGGCTCGAATTGGTCGCCGCGTAGCGTAAGGAGGCAGCTATCAAATTTTAGCGCCTTTTCAGCCAGCGCCAGCCGAACCTTGAGCGAGCAGACGGAAGTCCTGCCATGATAAAGAGCGAGCATGCGCCCTCCAGCAATATTTGGTCTGTGCGTCACGTTATTGCAGCCCAAGCCGTTGCACCTGCGCGCCGGGGACCAGGTTCATCCGGCCGATCGCCTGGCTTCGCTTGTCGTCGCTCGCCAACAACTGCCGACGCAAGGCAATGATGGCGCGGGCCACGAGCGTGTGGTCCCAGAACCAGCTCTGCATCTGCCGGCTTGACGGCATGGCGCCGTCCGCCGACATCGCCTCGAGATAATAAGCTTTCAGGTCGTCGACGGCCCAGCGCAGTACCTGTACAGGGTTCGACAGCTCGGGAGTGGCGGGCAAAGGGCCTGCGATGTGGGCGGACAAAAGTCGCGCACAGTCGTCGATGGTGAGACCGCTAATGCCAATCGTCGTTCGCCGATTAACTGCGACGAAGCGCTCGTGGAACGGCGCGACGGCGAGCACCTCCTGGCGCAGCGCCTGCTCGAGCGCCTCGCGTTCACCAATGGCAATTGAGCCGGCTGCAATGTCAAACGGGGGCAGCCAGCCGGGCAAATCGATTGCGGTTGGGTCGTCGTCGGGAAAATCTTCGAGCACTGCCGGGCCAGGAGCAGTTTCGAGAAGACCAAGCGCCGCGGCGATGACGCGAGACTGAAATTTCTCGTCATTCGCGGCACCCAGCGGCCGGCCCAGCTCGAACGGAACCCACAAGGCGCGCGGCGGGCCAATTTTCTCGCTATGCAGCCGAATGAGGCTGATAGCAACGGCTGGAACTCCTTCCTCCTCGAAATAATGGGCGAGCGCGCTCACGGCGCGCGTGCAGAGCGGTCAGACCGGCGTGAGCAGGACCGCGTCGACTCGATCGGATTTCAAGCGACCGGCGACGGCGCGAGCATTCGCCTCCATGCCGCGCGGGTCGGTCGCGCCCATGAAGGAATAATGCGTCGCGGCCAAGGAACCGATCGCGCTGGCTGCCGCCATCGCCCGCAGCCGGTCGAGCGGAAATACGACATTGATATCGCGCTGGAACGCGGTGCGGTCGAAATTGACCGACGCGTGGCTCATCAGGATTTGGCTCGCCAGGGTGTTGGCTGGCAGGGCGCGATAATCGACATCGCCCGAAACGAAGGGCCGCTCTCCGCGCCTGACGAGGCCGGCCGAGGTCACCACAGCGACACGGCGCTCCGCAAGCGGCGGTCCGGACACGAACGGTGTCGTCTCGAACCGCGGGCATTCCAGATTGGTCATGTTGGTCTGGGTGGCCTGCGGAAGATCGGTCATGCGCGCCATGGAGTGCTCCTCACTACGCCCTGCTGAAGGGCGACGCTATCATCGCCTAAAGCGATGTTCCATTGGTAGGATGAAGTCGCCTTTGCTGGTTGAAGCCGAGCGCAAACTTGGTCGATCTCCGCCAGAAAAACCTCCAAATTTCGCATCGAATTAAAGCTGGCCAAGCAGTTCAGTCAGAGCGGAAACTGTGTAGTCCTGTACGTAACCCAACGTTTCAGCGTTGCCCCGAAGCAGACGATACATCTGCGCGGGCGAGACCGGGCCTGAGGGCAGGCCCGGACCGCCGCCGCGTCGAATCCAGGCGACTTTGAAGCCAAAGTGCTTGGCGCCAGCGACGTCGAAGCTGTTGGAGGAAACGAACAACACTTGGTCGTTCTGGAGGCCGAGAGTTTTTTCCACGAGAGCATAGCAATCTGGGTGCGGCTTGAACTTTCTTGCGCCGTCCACGCTGATGGTGGCGTCAAGGTAAGCATCGAGGCCCGAATTCCTGACCAGTGCCGAAAGCATGGCGGCGCTGCCGTTCGACAGGATGGCCAGCTTGTGGCCACCGTGGCTCCGTAATGTGCCGAGAGCGTCCTTTGCCTCCGGATAGGGATCGAGGTCGAGATATTTGTCGAACAGTGGCTTGGTGATATTTTCACTTGGTTCGATTCCGGCCGCGCGCAGCGCAAACTCGAGTGACGCATGCGTGAGAAAGGTGAAGTCACGATATTCCTGCAACGAGGTCTGCAGCCAAGTATATTCAAGCTGTTTGAGACGCCAGATTTGGGTTATGAGATCGCCCTTCCCGGGACAAAGCTCCTCAGTCTTCGCGTAGACCGAGTGAACATCATAAAGCGTCCCGTATGCATCAAAAATCAGCGCCCTGATCGCCATGCCGCCGTATCCCTTTGTTGGTTTGCGTGATGTCCATGAGCGCACCGATCTGACATAGTTCGCGTGATCAAGCAGATCGACCAAACGTTACCGCGATTGATCTTCGGCAATCGAGGGAGCTTTGCCTCCGCTGTGAGAACGGCGTTCTGCCGAACTCGTTGCCGACCTTTACGTCTGGTTCGACCTAAGGCCAGTCTGAATTCGGAATGTCACTTCGCCAAAACGCTTCTCGTGCTCATGATCGCGTCCGGCAAGCAGACTGCCGAACACCGCGCCCAGGATACCGAGCGGCAGGGCGACCACCGTTGGATTGACCAACGGCCATATGGCATCGGGGCCGAGATAGGCCGGCCCGATGAGCGCCAGGCCTACTGAAGAGACGAGGCCGAGGGCCATGCCGCCGACGACGCCTCCAGTATTGAAGCGCCGCCAGAACAGGGACAGCACTATCACCGGGAAGTTTGCACTGGCCGCGATGCAGATTGCCAAGATGACTAGCACCGCTACGTTGACTCCCTCGGCCACAATACCGAGCAGGGTTGCGACGATGCCGACCAGGACCGCGGTAATACGGGCAACGAGGACCTGTTGACGCTCCTCGACTTTCCCTTTCCTGAAAAGATTGACGTAGAGGTCGTTTGCGACCGCGCCCGACGTTGCAAGCGTCAACCCGGCAACGACGGCCAGGATAGTGGCGACCGCTACCGCCGAAACAAAGCCAAGCATAAGCTGGCCGCCGACCGTATCCTTGCCGCCGCCAAGATATTGCGCCAATAGCGGGAGCGTCAGGTTGCCGCCCGGATTGCCCACGCGTAAGGCTTCTGGACCGAGATAATGGACCGCCGCGAGGCCAAAGATCGTCGTACCGGCGAAGAAGGCGCCGGCGAGAAACATGACCCAGATCACCGAGCGCCGCGCAGTAACCGCATCCGGCACAGTGTAGAAGCGCGTCATCACGTGCGGCAGGCCGGCGAGTCCGAGCATGTAGCCCAGTCCGAGCGAGACCTCGTCGAATGGGTTCTTCAATAGGTTGCCCGGCAGCAGAAAATTCGGACCAGCCTTTGCCTCCGCCGAGGCAAACAGGACCAGCGGATCAAAACCCACTCCTGCCAGAGCGAGAAGCAGAATAATTGCGCCGGCGCCGAGCATGAGAACGGCCTTGATGATTTGTACCCAGCTCGTTGCCAGCATGCCGCCGGCGGCGACGTAGATGATCATGCCGCAACCGACCAAAATCACCGAGACATCATAGCGGATCCCGAACAGCAACTTGATCAGAATGCCGCCACCGGCCATTTGCGGAATGAGGTAGGCAAGGTTGATGACAATGGTTCCAACGATCGCGGCGGCGAGCGCCGGTGGTTGACGCATCCGATACATGATGACGTCGCCGATCGTATAGGTACCCGTATTCCGCAGTGGCTCGGCGATCAGCAACAAAACAGTGCAGAAAGCAACCAGAGGGCCGACGGCGTATAGCGCCCCATCCATGCCGTAGAGGGCGGTGAGACCCGTGAAGCCGAGGAAGGCCGCGGCCGAACACCAATCGCCCGCAAGCGCAAATCCGTTCTGAGCTGCCGTCAACCCCTTGCCGGCGGCATAGAAGTCGGCGGTGGTGCGCGTGCGCCGCGCCGCCCATGCGGTAATGCCGAGGCTGATGAGGAGGATGGCCGCAAACATCGCGATGGTAATGAGATTCATCAGGGCCCCCCAGCCGAACGTGCCTTGTCGACTACCACCTTGAGCAGAGGATCGTGGCGGCTGGCGGATATCCGGGCGTAGACGATGGCGAGCATCCACGACATGACGTAGTTACCGGCTATGAGCACGAAGCCGAGGTTGACCGATCCCAACACTTTCGTGCCAAGAATGCCGCGCCCGAAGCCGGCCAGGATCGACAAGCCAATATAGCCGACCACGTAGATGACGATCATCGGCACGATCGAGCGCCGCTTGGTATCGGTCAGCGTTTTGAACTCGGCGCTTTGCACACCGTCTATCCACGCGCCGGTCGCCACTTGAGCACCACTCACTTTGGCAATATCGGCCATTTTTTCCCTATAGGACCCGAGGATCGAAACGGATTGTGACCTCTGAAGGGGTTTGGCGCAGCCCGGATATTTTGTAACGAACGATAAGTTAATGTCAATGAGGAAGCTGGCCTGATCCTCGCCGGATGGGTAGTGTCTAAGGTTACTGAGTCACTGGTGCCGGGCGCACGTTGCTAAGGGATTGCCGATGGGAAGACCGAGAGAGTTCAATGAGGTGGCTGCCTTGGAGGCGGCCGTCAACTGCTTTTGGCAGCACGGCTACGAAGCAACATCTATGCGCGACCTCACGGCATCGATGGGTCTGACCGCGCCGAGCCTTTATAACGCCTTTGGGGATAAGCAAGCTCTGTTTGCCCGCGCCTTGGAACGATACCTCGATTGCACGACGCGCGACCGGCTGCACAGGTACGAGACGTCGCTGCCTCCCAAACGGGCGATCCATCAGTTCTTTGCCGAGATCATTGACCACTCGATCAACGATCGAGAGCGCAAAGGATGCTTCCTTGTCAATTCCGCGCTCGAGGTGGCGCCACATCAAAGCGACCTTCGCGCCGTGATTGCCGAACAATTTGGCGAGATCGAGGGATTTTTCAAAAGGTGCATTCGCGCCGCGCAAGCCGATGAAACGGTCCCAAGTGGGGTCGATGCGAATGATACGGCACGCCTGCTGCTCGGAGTGCTTCTTGGCATCCGCGTTCTTGCACGCTCTACGCCGAAACGTTCGCTGCTTGAAGGCGTGTTGCGGCCGGCTCTTGCCTTGCTCGATTTGCCTCGTCACAAAAGCAAGGCGCGATGACCGGCACCCCGATTATCCTACCGGCTGCCCGTGGCACGATTACGGTGAGGTACCGGAGCCGACCGCAATATCGTAGAGACAGTCGCGGAAGCGAGATTTTGTGAAGAATTGTACGACAATCTCCTAAAATCTCTCCTGCAGATCTCTCAGAACCGAAAGCGAAGGCCGGCCGCGGGATCGACGGTATTCCGAAATAGGAAGCCGCTCGCCAGCCCGTTGGTAACTCTTGAATACATCAAGCCGGCATAAGCATCGAACTTCTTGGCGAATTTCCAATCGACAGACAAGGAATAAGCGTCTTCGGCGCCGGCGCATTGGGCCGAAACCGTGGTGTGACAGCCGATATTGGCTCCTGTCGCAAAGGTATTCTGGCTGAGATGATAATAAGCGCCGACCAGATCGACGTCTTGGGTCACCGAGTATTTAGCTCCAGTCCACGACACGTCAAGGACTCTGCCATCAAAGAAACTATTACTGATGTTGGCCGACACGACCGTATAACCGCCGATATCGACAAAGGTTGTCTGCGGATTGCTGGGTGCCGCAAATGCAATGCGTTCGTATCCGCCGTAAGCCTGAACCGGCCCGTAGGTGTATTTGCCCAGCAGCATCACGCTGCTGTCATCGGAGATTCTGGCAGCGAGAGTGCCGGGAAAGAGCGCGTTTTGCGCCGCCGAGAGCACGAGCGACGCTACCGCATCGTCGACACGGCTGTAGATCGCGTCGAAGGAAAACTTGCCGTAAGCCCCGACGGGAATGTCCACTCCGGCTTGCAGCTGGTAGGCGTCGGTCGAGGCGTTGTTGGCCTGGTAGCCGCCGAATTGATAAAGCGCCGCCGCCCGGAACTGACCGATGTCGACACGATATTTCGCTGCCGTGGAAAATCTGGCGTCTTCCGTGTCGCCCACGCCGGCAGTCGTTCCCGAATATCCGATCAGCGAGAAGGCGTACGAAGCCGCTTGGGGATCATAAGCAATAACGCCGTCCAACGTGAGAGAATTCTGCCGGCCAACGGTCAGCGTGCCATAAGTCGGCGAACTGACGCCTGCATATCCGACGCCGTTGTAAAATTGACCTGCCCGACTCGAATCGCCGTTTGAGCTTTGTAGAGCGGCCGGAACGCCATTGTTCGCGAGCTGGGATTTCGGTCCATTGGCAAGCTGCAAGGAATACGGATCAAAGCCAGCCTGTAAATCAAAGATAAAGGACCATCCAGGAGCGAATTGCTCCTTTCCCTTGATTCCGATGAAGGACTGGCTCAGTCCGTTAGGCGCGGGATTCCATATGGCGCGATTACTGTTCGACGAGATGAGTTGCTCGAGGCCGGGCCCGTATGACGGATTGAACCGCACTCCGTGGCTCTGCCAGGCCACTCCGGTATCCACAGTGCCGTAGACCGTGATGCCGGACCAGCTCAACGGGCAACTCGTGGTAAAAAACTCCACGACGCCGGCGCACGCGGCCGGCGCGGGCGGTGCAGCCGGTTTCGGTGGAGCCTTCGTCACGATTGTGTCGTCGGCCGATGCTGTCGACGCGCGTGCCAGGGCGGCGAGCCCCAATATCATAGCCGCGCAAACGCTGACTTTTTTCATTTTGCCCCCCTTTAGCCAACCAAACTATCGACAGACTTCCCTGGTTTGGATGTATTGTAACGATTGTTATACCAATATTCTAACGGTTGTTATAGTATGTCAATAAGGGGTTGCGTTCGCATGTTCTATTTCGCGCTGGGCGTTGCAGAAAAGTCGCAGTCGAGTTCATCCAAGGCCGTTCGGTGGTGTGCATGCGAGAGGCGATGGGAGTCGGAATTCATGCCGAATACACGGAAAATTCTCGTTGTTGACGATGATCCCGAACTCCGCGAGGCGCTGACGGAACAATTGTTGTTGCACGAGTTCGATGCGGTTGCGGCGAAAAACGGCTGCGAAGGTGTTCAGGCGGTCAAGGTTGGACAGACCGATCTCGTGATCATGGACCTCGGCCTTCCCGACATCGACGGCCGAGAAGCCGTGCGCATCCTGCGCAAAAACGGATTCAAGGCACCGATTATCATGCTGACGGGCCACGGCGCCGATTCCGACATCATCCTGGGCCTCGAATCAGGCGCCAACGATTATGTCAGCAAGCCGTTCCGGTTTGCGGTGCTGCTCGCCCGCATCCGTGCCCAGCTTCGCCTGCATGAGGCGAGCGAGAACGTTGTCCTGACGATCGGGCCGTACACGTTCTGGCCAAGCACGAAGCACTTACTCAACCCCAAGGGCGGCAAGATCCGCCTGACCGAGAAGGAAACTTCGATCTTGCGTTACCTCTATCGCGCGGACCGGCAGCCGGTATCGCGGGAGACGCTGCTGCAGGAGGTCTGGGGCTACAATTCGGGGGTCACCACGCACACACTGGAGACACACGTTTATCGGTTACGGCAAAAGATCGAACAGAACGCCGCCGCCCCCGTCATCCTTGTCACTGAATCTCGCGGCTATAGACTCGTACCGTGATCGCTGTTGCCATGACAACTGAGGATCATAGGAAGACAATGGGCCAAATCGCCAAGGGACTGTTCATATGACAAACGCCGCGATAGCCGGTCCGGTATATGCGCTTAACCTGTTTAATGTCGCGGACCGTGATGAGTATCTTGCCTATTCGCGCCGCTCGGCGAAGGAGGTGCAGGCGCACGGCGGGCAGGTCGTCGCGCTCGGCAAGTTCCGCGAGGCGGCGGCAGGCGATATCAAGCCGCGCTCGGTGATGATCCTGGTCGAATGGGCGTCGAAGGAGGCCTTCGACGCTTACTGCAACGATCCAAAAATCGCCGACCTGCATCCGCACCGGGAGAAGGGTGCCCGTGACTATATCTGGCACCTATTCGACAAGTTGGAAGATCTGCGGCCGTTTCTTAAGTAGGCGCAGACCTCCGCCGAAGAGAAACCGGGCGGGGCGTCAGCTCGCCCTGTCTTTCTGTGCCGACAGCCCAGTCCGCGGCTCGGTCTTGAGGTGCAGGACTGGTCTGAGACAGCCCTAACTCTCCAATTCTCGGCCAACGCTCGTCGCGCGATAATTTCAATTGGTGCCGCGCCGATGACGGGCCTGTCACTTTTCTGCATATTGAACGTTGCCGTACGACTCGACCTATCTGCCCGGCTCGCCCTGTCAGGCGAGCCAAAGTGAGTCATCGAGCGCCGCGGTGCACCGCCACAAACTCCGCCACACCTCTCACGAAATCGTGACGCAGCTCCCGTAACAAACCGCATCCTCGGTCGAAATGCTGATCAGTGGCGTAGCAAGAAGCTGCGATCCGCTTTGGACCCAGACGCGGGTCGATATGCAAAAAGGAGATGTGACGTGAGAAAGCTTATCACCGCCAAGAAATATTTTCCGGTCGCGCTTGCTCTGGCCGGGTTCGCTGTTGCCGGCATCGCGCCGGCGCTGGCCCAGTCGTTCAATCCGGAGATTGGAACCGGCAATTCTTTGCAGTTCAGCTATGGACAGACTGCACAGACCAAGCAGCTGGCAGCTCGTCAGAATGGGCTCGACGCTTTCGCCATGATTCCGCGCGCTTCCTCCGCTTCCGGGACCGTGCCGTTTGGTCTTGAGGCGCCGGATCGGTTCGGCATCGAGTCGCAACGTTAGGTCCTTTCGTGTCGGTGACCACCGTGCAGTGATATGTCCGGAGTTGAAGAACAGCGGAAGTGCCTAGCGCACGCTCGAAACGTCATGAATGACACGAGACTGTCTCCGCAAGTCGGTTTAGATCGGCGCCGGACATTTTCACCGCACGTCCAGTCGGCTCCATGTAGCGCTGTGTTCACGAACACGACACGTTACTTATCGTTGTCAACAAGTTACCGATGTGATTCCTCGAATTCTTTGCCGATGCGCGACTTGCCATAGTTTCAAATTGGTGCGACGCCGATGACGGACATCTCACTTTTCTATGAATCGTGCGTGACCACGCGGTCGGTGTATGCAACGCCGACGACGCGCAGGTCGGCGACGATGGATGCAAG
>Ga0210398_10000447_pt1 | contig 47236 bp, 43 predicted proteins | sample IncBWC4OmetaG_FD_161047 | JGI IMG/M metagenome (GOLD analysis project Ga0210398, IMG submission 161047) | Forest soil microbial communities from Barre Woods Harvard Forest LTER site, Petersham, Massachusetts, United States - Inc-BW-C-4-O | ecosystem: Environmental > Terrestrial > Soil >...
GGCGCGAAAGCTGCGTGCGCGATGCGATATATTGGCTAACGGAAGAGCATCAAACCGGCCGGGATGGCGAAATTGGCAGACGCAGCGGACTTAAAATCCTAAAGACTTAGGTTTTCGTCGCGTTATGTTGCTGTAAACAATAATTTTATTGACATGATGTCGAAGCAGGGGTAGCTTCACATTCATTACACATTTTCGGGTTTTCTCGCGCCACTTCGCACGAGGAGCGAAAATGCCGGAAAAACACACGATCCTGGGCGGCAAGGTCTACGTCTACAAGCGCCCGAACAGCAGCCTCTGGCAGTGCTCGAGCTATTTCGCGGGCAGGAATCGTCGCACCAGCACGAAAGAAGAGAGCCTCTCGAAAGCTAAGGAAATCGCCGAGGACTGGTATCTACAGCTGCGCGGAAAACTCCGCGGCGGAGAGATCAAGGGCGAAAAAACGTTTCGAGAAGTGTCTGAACACTATCTCCGCGAGTTCGACATTATCACGCAGGGACAACGCAACCAACGATACGTGGAAGGCCAGCACTGGCGATCGAAAGAACGCCTGATCCCTTTCTTCGGGAATATGGGCATCTCAGAGATCACCTCTGGAAAGATCCAGGAATACCGAGTTCACAGACACCAAGAAGCCCTTAAAGACTATGGCAAGCCACCAGGCCATAGCACGATGCATCAGGAAATCGTGACGCTCCGCCAGACTCTAAAAACTGCGCTTCGCCATGGATGGCTTGATCGTCTTCCTGACTTTTCGGAGCCGTACCGTAAATCGCCCAAAATTTCTCATCGGGCATGGTTCTCACCAGACGAATACAAACAACTCTATAATGCGACACGAAAGCGTGCGCAAGAGCCCAAGAGACGAGGCTTCAAATGGGAGGCAGAACAGCTTCACGACTACGTGCTCTTTGCAGTTAATACTGGACTGCGGCCCGACGAGGCATGGCGCCTTCAGTTTCGCGATGTCACAATCGTTTACGACGACGATTTGAAGAAGACGATCTTGGAGATCGAAGTCCGGGGAAAACGTGGGGTCGGATACTGCAAAAGTATGTCGGGTGCGGTGTTGCCTTTTAAGCGACTTCGAAGCCGGCTCCGCCCGGCGCGTGTTTATGGCGCGAACGCGCCCACTGGACCGTCCGAGACATCTGCTGTTCCTAGCGGACAATGGCGCACGCCCGAACCTACGGATCTGATTTTTCCCAAGTGGCAGCGAGAGCTTTTCAAAACCATCCTCGATGAGGAAAATCTCCGCATTGACCGTGAAGGCCAACCGCGCACTGCGTACAGCCTACGGCACACATACATCTGCCTGCGCTTGATGGAAGGTGCCGACATCTACCAAATCGCCAAAAACTGCCGCACGAGCGTCGAGATGATCGAGAAGTACTACGCGTCACACATCAAGACCTCGCTCGATGCCGTTGCAATCAACGTGATGCGACCGAAGAAGAGAAGGTCAAAAGAAGCTAGCTTAACGGACGTAGCGTGAAAAACGCCCGTTCCAGCGGAACGGGCTGACCAGGAAACGAATGTGTAAAATTGGGCAACGTACCCTATCATTAGTAAGACAGCCGCGCGCGGGCGTGGCGGAATGGCATACGCAGCGGACTTAAGGAAAACTTGAGTGCTCGCTTGGGAAACCGGCGATGCAGAACTGCTCAAATTCGGGGAAACCTCAAATGGCAATCCCGAGCCAAGCCCGGAGATCCACCAGCCGGGAAGGTGTAGAGACTAGACGGGCAGCACCTAAGCTTCGGATTTTCCGGAGGAGGGTGAAGGGATAGTCCAGACCGCAAACCTGGCGGGAGCTCTCCAGGAGCATCACGTCCGGGCGGCGAAAGCCGTAGACGGTATGAAAATCCGCAGGGCTTAAACGGCCCATGAGGGTTCAAGTCCCTCCGCCCGCACCACTTTTTTTTCGGGCCGCAGCCTGCAAGTGCAAAGGAGTTTGGCTGAGTCGCGTAAACATAGTGACCTGTGTTGGTTTTCACAGGGGATGAAAACTTGAATCGATGACCAATTTTCTACTGTGGTGCAGGCGGACTGCTGAGGGTCACCTCTAGGAAGAAGGGATCAATTGATGGTGCCACATTGGCAACGTTGTTCTTGCTATCCGATAAAACGTGTGTGTCAAAGTTAGCTTCCCGTTGGTAAATGAGTCCATTGGGGAACTCTTTCAGAAAAGGAAAATTGTTCTTGTCAGGAGTGTTGTTGGCAGAGAAAATTCCATAAAAAGTCCTTCCGATCGCCAGCAAATGGGCATAGTCTCCGAGGTAGGGATCGAACTGCATTTGTGGAGAGGCGTCCGGCGCCTTCGAGAGCAAGAAATCTTGCTTCGTTGCAAACTGATCGGCGCTGATCTCTAAATGGGTTTCCCACGTTTGGTCCGAAGCCAAAGCTTGATAAAGAATCGCCGCGATTCCATCCGAGTTTACAGCCATCGCAGGATTGGTAGCGTTCTCAACTGTCCAAAGGTCTTGTGACCAATTCAGTCCTTTATCGGTTGATCGTTCAACATGTAGCGTGCATGTACCTGTGCCGCTTCGATCTACCCAGGCAATATATACAGGATAGTTTTCTATTCCGCGAGGATCGACTGCGATACTGACATGAGACTGCGAAATTAGACGCTCTTGCCCTAATGGTCCAGGCGGCATGGGTAAATTATTCTTGACCAGTTTTCCTGGTTGTCGGTCTGTCGGATCTTTTAAATCCGTATACGGTTTGGCTCCGCTGCCCCCATGGTCATCACGGACGACAACGACGCTTGCTAACGTACTTTGATCATCAGCGATTGCTGGCACTCCCATGAACACCCCATATACGGTATTGTCCGGTTTATGAATGACGGCGCGGACTGAAGCCAAGTCAAATCCAGACGCATCACGGCTCTCGATCAGGGCTTTCGTAAACTTCGGGGTAGCAGCGCCAGCATTGAAAGACTGATCGATGTTTGCTGACTTACCGCCAGCGACTGGAATATCGCAGCAATTGTTTTCGCCAACATAGATTGCCTCCGAGTTCGCGGCTGAAGCCGTCTCGATATAGGGCTGATCATAGGAAGTTCGACTCAGCATTGGCTGCATCGGAGCAGGACCAAACAGATTGGATGTCCGCAGAACGACCAGGTTGCTGCTATTGTTCAGCAAAATTCCCGCGTATAAGTTCCCCGACTGAGGACCAAATCTCACCGTAATATCGAACGTTGACGGATACGTGGGAATGATACAGGCTAGCGTCCATGTGCTCCCGGCATCGGTAGAGACGTATATGGGACTCAGTGTTCTTGGACAATAGTTGTCGGCGGTATCAAAAGGGCCTGGAGTGAATGCCGATGCAACGATTTGGTTGGTATTTAGAGGGTTTACAGTTAGATTTGGTTCACTGTCCTGATTCTTTTCTCCGCTGTTGCTGGCGGGCACAATGTCGACCAGATGAATGACGGCCTGTATCGGAGCTGTAGCTGTGGGCTTATTGGGTGCCGCGATCTTCATTTTGTATTCGACCTGCTCGTTGGAAACAGGGGATGGTGTAGACCCAGGGCGACTGCAAGCCGATACCGCGATGAGGAGTGTGATGGACCCGCCCAGGAAGCGGTGATTTATTCGCATCGCTATTTCCCTTCAGTTACCTTCAAAATCGAGCGTATCGTTTCAAGTTTGTCCAAACCCTTAAAATCGTCGTTTCTTAGCGAGGTGTAGGTGTTGGCCGAGGGGGCAGCAAACGTCTTGAATCTGCCGCCGGGAATGGGATTAAGAATCCACACTCCCTGTTGTCCTTCTTGAAACCGGGGAGAATTTACCCATACGATGTCTTTGCTTGATGGAAATACCACGTCCACCGTCGTGGCTCCGTTGCTTAAACAGCCCTTCTTCTCGATCGTGACAACTTTGATCTTCGCATCCTGCCATTTCGGATCGTGCTCCGTTGGTCTAGGAGAGAGATTTTTGAGCGGTGTGACAGCCTCTACCTGTCCGGTGACCACACAGCTTGCGGCGGCAAGCTGGTTACGCAATGCTTGATCCGTCAGTGTCCTGCTTCCCTCGGCCAGAATGCTTGTTACTTCTGCATCTGCTAGGGGAGGTGTAACGTGCTTCAACTCTTTCACTGCAACGCCAGCCCCGAGCAGCCATCCTTGCGTAAAGAAGGTAGCCTGCTCGCCCTCCTTGACAGACTCGGGAGCACTTAGGGCTACGGTGACACTACTTTTTGCTAACCCGCAGAGGTTGGTTGTGCAACGTTGGACCGAGTCAACGCTGACGATCGCAGTGGTGTCCGACGCCGGGACCTGAGACATTGTGCTAGCTTTGATCTTTTGCACAGTACCCTTGAAAACGAAAGTGCTCTGCTGCGATAGTTGTGTCGAATCCAATTGGCCTTGGCCCGCTTGCGCTACTGCAATGCTGCTTGCTATTGACCAAATCGCAACGTACACGAAAAGGCTTGACCGTCGCAGATCCCCGACGTTGCTGTCCTTCATCATCTCGGGTACTCCAGTCTTATCGTCGCGCATTAAGAGCGACTAGATCTTTAACCCTTTACTTGCTTTTGAGTGCTTTTCCAACAGCGCTCATTGAGAGCTTCAAGCCGAAAACATACTTGTAGGTAATTCCTGTCTTGTTGGTAGTAGTGCCTTTGACCTCGTTATTCTGCGTGTCGAACACGACGCCTCCGAACGGCTCTAACCAGTGCATGCCTATACCCACTCCGAACATCGAATGCCGCAGGACTTCACCTTTAATCGGAAGGCCAAAAAACGGTTGCGGGATGTAGCGAAAACTCGCTAGGGACGGCACCACCGGGGGTAGATATCCATCCAAGAAAAAATAAACGTCTTGTTTCGTAATGCTACTCGGAACCAGAGTTCCGCTACTAGACTGATAGGTAATGTCCTTGTAAGACGTAATTTGCACACCAGCACTCAACCCAACCCATGAGGGCTTCTCGTTTGTATACGTGTTGCTTGACAGACTATTGGTCGCGGAATTCTGGTTTTTTCCTTGGTTCTTGTTGGCGGAGTCCAAAGAAGCGGCGATCGTAATCCCCGACGTGGTCCACTCTGACTGAAAGGTTGTGGTAGAAAAATAGCCCGGACTCGGCGCCACCGGTCGCAACCCACCGGGTACCTGAAGGCCGAGTATCTGGAGAGCTGTTTTCAAATCCTGAATAAATTGTGTCTGTGCCTTGGTGACGGTAATAGTGTAATTCACCGGATGAAGCAGCGTCGGGGTCGTCGGTGGAGAAGATCCAGCACCAACCACGCCAATGACACAGCTGTCAGCCGTGATATTGACGCAAGCAGTAGAGGCACTCTGCTGTTGCTCGGCTTCGCTCGATGCCGATGAGTAAACAGTGCATCCCGTGATGCCGCCAGCCGGGGCCCTACACATCGAAGGCATCGGTACTGCGACGCTGCAAGCAGAACCAGCATTACACTCGGCATTCAGCGTTACGCTAGCTTCGGAACTCGGAACTGATTCTCCGGAAGCAGTCATCGCGGTAATCTTTACATAAACCGTAGAGCCAGATGAGAGCATTCCCCCAGTCAGGGATTGTGTGATGCCCACTGGCGGCGGAGGGACCGGAATTCTCTGCGCCCACTCGGAGTCTCCGTCACTCAGGGTTGCATTTAGGTGCATGTAGATAAACTGAAAGTCCTTATAGCCGGGAGTCGCAGTTCTTTGGAAGGCCTGCTCTTTTGTTTGTAGATACAAACCGCGCCCCCAAGGCGGAGTCGGATCATAGAAATACCACTTCTGAAAGCTAACGGTGGAGTGGTCCTTGTCTTTCCAACGTAAAATATGAATTATCGTTGGCTTGCTCGAATCGCCCCCCAAGCTCTCGATTAGAGCTTTCGCTGTCGTTCCCGGCACAATAATTCCCGAATGGTACGGTTCAGCCTTGTCGTCAGGAGTTCCAAGTTGACTGGCCAAAGCATGGATAGGACTGGTCACCTTGTAGACATTGGTGTTGGACTGGCCAAACGACACCCCAATAGTCAGTGCGATAAAGAAAGTAAGCAGTAGGTGGCGGCGCAAGTAAGTGCTCCTCTCAGACGAAAATAAAGTGCTTAGCATAAACATCTCAGCGCAGGGCACGACGCGGATTGTCCTTCGCCGCGATTACATGCGAAAGCGGCATTAATTCGCCGTTCACATGGACCCGCCATGCGCAGATATGCTATGGATTGTCTGGGGAAGTCGGCGTACGGCGCCCCCTCACGTGCGAAGCTGGTGGCTCCGCATTCACCGTCGTCGAAATCGCAATTAAAGTATGCGCAGAGTTACCAAATGTCAAGTAAATCATTCACTGCCATCAAAGGTCACCTTAGCTTTGCTCGTCGAGCATAAGACCGGCTACTTGAAACGGGCGTAACTTGCGATGTTACATTTACAGTTTCCGAACAACTGGCTCCTGCGAACTAAGCCTTGTGGCACCGCGTGAAGATCTATCAAGTAGTTTAAAATAGAGTTAGCGGTGTGGGTGTCGTTACGATTTCCGAACAAGCGTAACGTTGTCTTGGGTTAGAGACGTTCCCGAAAAAGATCTGGTTCGCCAGGCAGAAAAGCGCCGGTACCCGCCGTGCGTACAAGCTCACGTGCGGCACTTCATGAAAACCCTGCCCGCATACTGCACATCAAGGTCTCGTTCGAGGAACCCGCATCTAGGTGGGCTCAATGGTTCTACAGTAGTGTTGCAATACGTCATTAGTTATGATTAAGTAATGACATATTGAAACAATTCACGACGACAGCGCCTCTTAAGAGGATTATGCAGTACATCGGCGAACACGGGATTGTTAGGCCCCGTGATATCGAGGCCATCGGCCTTCCGCGGGAGTATCTCATTCGTCTCCACCGGCAAGGCAAGCTCAATCGGCCAACACGTGGAATCTACACACTTCCAGACGCCGATGTGACGGAACACCACTCCTACGCTGAAGTCACCAAGCGAGTCCCGCAAGCTACTGTCTGCCTGCTTTCAGCTCTTGTCTTTCACGAGATCACGACTCAGAGTCCTGCTTCGGTTTGGATCGCTCTCTCCAAAGGGGCAAGAACGCCTGCTCTCGCTTCGCCTTCACTCAGGATCGTTCGGCTGTCAGGGCCATCGCTGACGGAGGGAATCGACAAACATCAGGTGGAGGGCGTCCCAGTCCGTGTCTATTCAGCCGCGAAGACCGTCGCCGACTGTTTCAAATTTCGGAACAAAATCGGACTCGATGTCGCAATCGAGGCTCTAAAGGATTGTCTTCACCAGAAAAAGGCCAGCATCGACGAAATCTACCGCTACGCCAAAGTCTGCCGGGTTAGTAATGTCATTCGGCCCTATATGGAGGCGCTGTGATTGGGCCCTGACAATGCCAACGTCGAAATGAAACTCGCCGCAGTCGGAAAGTATTCTCCAGCATTTGGCCGAGGAAGAAATTCTACAGACACTGTCTGAAGAATCGATGAGCCCGTCAATCCCGTCGAACCCACCCGCATATTGGGGTTCCAGTAAGACACAGAAAAAGCAGTGCTTATATGCAATAATGCATGACATATTATTAAACTTATTGACAATCTGAAGCCACTAGGAGTAGAGTGACTGTGGAGGGCCAGAGGACATGCGGACAAGCAAGCTTGAGCAGTTGAAGCGACATCTTCGGCCTGGACGTGTGTACCGCAGGGAAGACCTTCTGCCTTGGTCCCAAAGTGTCGATCGACACCTCAAAGAACTCACTGTCGACGGGACCCTCCAAAAGCTCCGTACGGGCTTGTACTACAGCCCTCGTAAATTTGAATTTGGAGAGGCTCCCGCGGACGAGCACGAGCTTGTCAAGGCATTCTTGAAAACAGACCATTTTGTCGTTACCTCACCGAATGCCTACAACCAGTTAGGACTCGGGACAACGCAGCTCTACAACAAACGGGTTGTCTACAATCAGAAACGGCATGGGACATTTCCGCTCGGCAATCGACTGGTCACTTTCGAGCGCCGTATGAATGTTCCAAGGCAGCTTTCTCCCGAGTTTCTGCTGGTCGATCTTGTTAATGAACTAGGCGACCTTGCGGAGGATCGGGACGCCGTTCTTTCTCGCGTTCGCGAAAAGGCCAAAGAGATGAACCCGAAAAAGCTTTCACGGGCGGTTTCTCTCTACGGCAAGTACTCCACGCAGAAAAAATTCCAGGAGATGTTGCAACATGCCACCTGACTCTTTTCTGCATGAGCGAAGCGATTTCAAGGCGCTTGTCGAGACGGTCGCCGAGATCGAGAAAATCAATGACCCGGCTCTCGTGGAAAAAGACTACTGGATCATGCACGCCGTCTTTGGGCTCAAACAGCTTGGCTTAACGTTTGAGCTTAAGGGCGGCACTTCGCTTTCCAAGGGCTTTGGGATCATCCATCGCTTTTCCGAGGACATCGACATTCGCATCGAGCCCTTCGATCGACTTCAGGTCGATACAAATCCAAATCACGACAAGGCCAAGCACATCGAGTCCAGACGAGTCTTTTATGAAAAGCTGCGGGACAAGATCAAGATCCCAGGGATTACGACCGTCGAGAGGGATACAACATACGATGACGAAACGCTGAGGAACGCCGGCCTCAGGTTAAGCTACGAAACCCATTTTGGTTCAATCGCTGGCCTCAAGGATGGAATTCTTCTGGAAGTTGGCTTCGATCAGACGGCTCCGAACCGCTCTGTTACGATTTCGTCCTGGATCGTCCAGTTCGCAGAAGCCAAGAAGCTTCAATACGCCGACAACCGAGCCCCGGACATCCTCTGCTACAACCCCGAATACACTTTCGTGGAAAAGGTCCAGGCTGTGGTTCGAAAATACGGCCAGTTCAAAGGGACTGGGAGAATCCCAACGAATTTCCTGAGACACTACTACGACATCCACCAACTTCTTGACGTCGAAGGCGTGCAGAAATTCATCGGGACCCCGGACTACTTGGAGCACAAAAAGAAGCGCTTCAAGTCTCTAGATCACGACGTAGCAAGGAGCGGAGCCTTCACCATTGAGGAGGAGAACATCCGCAAGCAATTTGAAACGGAATATTCAAAGACAGCACCACTTTACTATCGTGGACAAGTTCCGTTCGACGCAATTCTCGCCCGCATTCAGAAGGACCTTGCGCGTCTGTAGCCATCTTTGTTTGATCGCATATCGTGTGTATGACGATACAATGTGCCAGATGTCGGGCCAGCACCTATGAATCTGATCAGATCCAAGAAGCGCGTTGCGGACCACGCGGAAGTGTTTACCCCTCAGTGGCTGGTCGAAAACATGCTTGATCTGGTGAAGGGTGAGACGGAGCGCATTGACTCTCGTTTCCTGGAGCCTGCGTGCGGTAGTGGAAACTTCCTCGTCCCCGTCTTGCAGCGCAAAGTGGCCGCCGTGGAGGCGAAGTACGGCAAGTCTGGGTTCGAGAAACGGCAATACGCCCTCTTGGCCGTGATGTGCACTTACGGGATTGAACTCTTAGCGGATAATATCGCCGAGTGCCGCGCGAACATGCTTGACGTTTTCTCCGACTACTTGGATTTGGTCGAAACGGATGAGCTTTATCGCGCTGCATCGTATGTTCTCTTCCAGAATCTTGTGCATGGTGACGCACTGACCATGCTCACGGACGGCGGACGGCCCATTACTTTCGCCGAGTGGGGCTACCTCGGCAAAGGCAAGTTCCAGCGACGCGACTTCCGATTCGAAGTTCTTACCCAGATGTCTTCTTTCACCCGAGAAGGATCGCTCTTCAGCCATCTTGGCAAGCATGAGATCTTTACGCCCATTAAGGAATATCCGCCCATCACTGTGAGTGATCTTGCTGGCTTGCCCTTTGAGGTTGGCTTGGGTGAAGCCATATGAGCGAGCAAGTGAGCTTTTCGCTTCGAGGGCGCAACCCCGATATCTTGACCTGCATAGCGAATCTCTCCAATGACGAGGTATTCACGCCACCGCAGTTCGCCAACCAGATGCTTGATAGTCTGGCTGAGGCTTGGGCGGCAAGCAATGGCGGAGCGGACCTCTGGACTGACAGCTCTGTCCGGTTCCTCGACCCCTGCACGAAGTCAGGAGTGTTCTTGCGCGAGATCGCCAGCCGCCTCACCAAAGGTCTGGCAGTGCAAATTCCTGATTTGCAAAAGCGTGTCGATCATATCCTCACCCAGCAGGTTTTTGGCATCGGCACCACTCAGCTGACGAGCTTGCTTGCGCGCCGCAGCCTCTATTGCTCAAAGCACGCGAACGGCCCGCATTCGATTGCCAGACGTTTCGCCAGCGATGCAGGTAAGGTATGGTTCGAGCGTATCGAGCATACTTGGCTAGACGGCAGATGCAAATTCTGCGGCGCAAACCAGAAAACGTTCGAGCGTGGCGCAGGTCTTGAAACGCACGCCTACGCGTTCATTCATACAGATGACATACGAGCTCGGATCGATAAGATGTTTGGAGGTAATATGCAGTTCGACGTGATCATCGGCAACCCACCCTACCAGCTCTCTGATGGCGGCCAAGGCGCGAGTGCGATGCCAATCTACAACAAGTTTGTGGACCAGGCTAAAGCTCTCGAACCGAAAGCCCTCGTGATGGTAATTCCCGCGCGATGGTTATTCGGTGGAAGGGGGCTCGACTCCTTTCGGAAATCGATGGTGGAGGACAAACGAATTCGGAAACTCGTCGATTACCCCGATAGCCGGCAGGCTTTTGAGAGCGTCGACGTTGCCGGCGGCGTCTGCTATTTCCTGTGGGACCGCGACAACGAAGGCGATTGCGAGGTAGTTACCAATGATCTGCATGGCAATCAGACCGCTTCCGTGCGATCTTTGCTCGAACCCGGCTCAGACGTTTTTGTTCGGAACGACAAAAGCATCTCGATCTTACAAAAAATCGCGCTCAAGGAGACTGCCGGAAAAGCAGTCGGTATCGGCTTGCCGGATGCCAAGAGGTTTGAGCGGCAGGTAAGCGGCCAGAAACCATTTGGACTCCGTACGTTTTTCAGGGGCGAGAAACACAAGAAGCGTCCCGACGATGTTCTCGTCCTGCAGAATGGCGGACGGGCCTGGGTCCTGCGTAAGAAAATAACTGAAGGAATCGACCTGATAGATAAGTGGAAGGTATTTACTTCCAAATCATCATCTGAGCATGCGGGACAGGCTGATAAGAATGGTACGAGGAGGGTTCTTTCGCTAACCGGAGTTTTGCCTCCCGGCTCGGTCGTTACCGAGACGTATGTCATCCTTGGCGCATACAATTCCGAAACCGAAGCGCGCAATTGTCTCTCCTACGTCACCACTAAGTTCTTTAGGTTCCTTGTTGCGACGAGAACTTCGGCGCAGGATCTTCCAAGGGGGGCCTACTCATTTGTCCCAATCCAGCGATTTACTCAAGGATGGACTGACAAGGGCCTATATGCCAAATACGAATTGAGCGCGGACGAGATCGCGCTCATCGAGTCCACTATTCGCCCGATGAACCTCGACGATGCCGAGAATGAGTAAGCCCTCCATCGATGAGATCCTCAAACCGAAGCCAAGCGCTCGGCCGCGCATCTATGCCTACTCCATTGCCGATGAGGCCCACAAGGGCCTTCTTAAAATTGGCCAGACAACCCGCGATATAAGACAGCGCGTGGCTGAGCAGGTCAAGACCGCCGCTATCAAGAACTACAAGATCGAACTGGACGAATCCGCCGAGCGCCAGGACGGAACCATCTTCAGCGACCACGAGGTGCGCGCGGCACTCGTCCGGAAGAAGTTCGCGAACCCCGAACTGGAATGGATGCGCTGCTCCCTCCAGGACCTAAAGACCGTGCTCGCCGAAATACGCACGGGGCAGCGGTTCACCGGCACGCATAGCGAACAATTTCAGATGCGCCGCGAACAGGCCGAAGCAGTGAAGGCAACGCACGCCTACTTCCTCTCGCGCTGGGCGGAAGACATGCACGCGGTCCCACGTTTCTTGTGGAACGCAAAGATGCGCTTCGGAAAAACCTTTACCACCTACCAGCTCGCCAAGAGGCTTGGTGCAAAGAGGGTACTCGTAGTCACCTTCAAGCCCGCGGTGGAAGACGCTTGGCAGACGGACCTTGAAAATCATGTGGACTTCGATGGCTGGCAGTACCTGTCAAAATCCTCCGGGGGAGACCCGACGCAGATCGATCACAAGAAACCGGTTGTCTATTTCGGCTCTTTTCAGGACTTGCTAGGCCGCGACTCGGTAGGGAACATTAAGCCTAAGAACGAATGGCTGCACACGGTGAATTGGGACCTCGTAGTATTTGACGAATACCACTTCGGCGCTTGGAGGGAGACAGCGAAAGAACTGTTTGAGGGCGAAGAAGAAGCCGTTGCGCAGAAGGAAGCGAAACTCGAATACGCAGCAGCGTTGGAAAATGTGAACGAAGGCCTCGAAGTGCTCTCGGAGAAGGAGACCGAGTTCCTCCCGATTACGACTAAAGGTTACCTCTATCTGTCCGGCACACCTTTCAGGGCGCTTGCCACCGGGGAGTTCATCGAGGAACAGATCTTTAACTGGACTTACACAGACGAACAACGTGCGAAGGAAGAATTTGCTGCCAAAAGCCCAGGCAGGTGGAATCCATATGCCGCACTGCCGCAAATGCGCCTATTTACCTACCGCATGCCAGAGGAACTACTGGCGGTAGCGAGCGCCGGAGAGTTCAACGAATTCGACCTTAACGAATTTTTTGCGGCTGCGGATTCGGAAAAAGGGGCGCAGTTCAAGCACAGAAGCGACGTGCAAAAGTGGCTCGAAATAATCCGGGGCCAGTACATACCGAAGGAGGTCGAGGGCCTAAAGACGGGCTCACGCCCACCTTTCCCGTACTCAGATGTGCGGCTGCTGCCTTACCTGCAGCACTCGTTCTGGTTCCTGCCGAATGTTGCTGCCTGCTACGCAATGAGGAACCTGCTGGCCGAGAAGCACAATATCTTCTGGCACGAGTACCAGGTTCTCGTGGCCGCGGGTGCATCAGCAGGGATCGGGCTCGATGCACTACCGCCGGTCCGTGAGGCCATCGGAAGCGGCTTCGACACCAAGACAATCACGTTGTCATGCGGCAAACTCACTACTGGTATAACTGTGCCGCAATGGTCTTCGATCCTGATGCTGCGCAATCTGAAGAGTCCCGAGACCTATTTTCAAGCCGCTTTCCGCGTGCAGTCTCCATGGTCGATCAGGAACCCGAATGGCGACAACCCAAACGAGGAAGAGATTCTCAAACCAGTCTGCTTTGTCTTCGATTTTGCGCTCACACGCGCTCTCCGCCAGGTCTCTGACTACGGCATCGGACTCCAACCCAACGAATCGAATCCGGAGAACGCCGTCAGAGACCTCGTATCGTACCTTCCCGTGCTGGCCTACGACGGCGCGAACATGATTCAGATCGATGCTGGCGGCATTCTACAAACCGCGATGACAGGCACCTCGGCTACTCTGCTGGCGCGCAAATGGGAGAGCGCTCTGCTGGTGAACGTAGACAACGACACCCTACGCCGGGTCCTCGATAACGCCGAGGCAATGGCCGCCGTAGAACGCATCGAGGGCTGGCGTGCGCTGGGCGACAACATCATCGAGACCATCATTAATAAGAGCGAGAAGGTCAAAGAACTCAAGAACAAAGCCAAAAACAAGGAGCTGACGGAGAAAGAAAAGAAGCAGCTGACCGATGAGGAAAAGGAATACAAGTCCAAGCGCAAGCTCGTGCAAGAAAAGCTGATCAAGTTCGCTACACGCATCCCTGCGTTCATGTACCTGACCGATTTTCGCGAGAACACGCTGCAAGACGTCATCACCAAGTTGGAGCCGGAGTTGTTTCTGGCCGTCACCGGTCTGACAGTAAAGGACTTCCATCTGCTGGTGAACCTTAAGGTCTTCAACACCGAGCAGATGAACCAGGCGGTTTTTGCATTCCGACGATACGAGGATGCCTCACTTCGGTACACGGGCCTCGATAGCCACGAAGGGCTCACACATTACGGTCTCTATGACACCGTGGTCGGAAGGGAGTAAGGCGATAGCGGCTCATCTGCGGTGCCCGATATTTTCCTTTCTGGAAGTTGAGAGGTGAATTGCGTGGAACTCCTCCTTAAGAATGCCAACCGCCGATTCTGCAACACCAGAATGCGTCGTCATCCTTCGGTCTGTACGCCGACCGTTTCCGCCTCTCCACCTACGGCGCGCAGTTCGCCCACGTAGGGCAAAAACACGCGATGAAAGAGTTCGACACGCTCCTTCAGCCACTGGTGTTGTTCGGGCCAGAGCTGCTCGTTGAAGAAGTCTGCGGTGCGCCGAACGTAAACCGAGCACGAGTTTGTCGTTTCGGTGCTGTACCACGTCACTGGAACACCTAGAGTCTGTTCGATCTTGTCGCGCTTTTCGTGCAGAATCGCGTACCGCGCCTTCGCACGCTTGCCCCAGAGAGCCAGGTCCACCCGGATCTCTGGCTCACTCACACCATTCTCGGAGTTCCATGTGGAGATTTCGGACGCGATCGAGACGCCGCCGATGCCCAGCCGAAACGACAGCCACTGCCTCGCCTTGGCTTCCTCGCACTGGACAATACTTTTCTCCTGCATATAGGCGCGGAACGCCGTCCAGTACCGGAGTTGCGTTTGCCGCGTGTCGGACAAATCACGCCCTCGCGTTGAGCCATCGCCGCTGTCCCCGCCCGCAGGCACCTCTTTGAAGGTTAGGCGAACCTGATCTTCATTCTGTTCAAGAACCCAACGTCGGGTACGCACACCCTTCTTTTCGATGGCTCTCAGCCGCTTCTCCAGCGTCCTTTTGAATCGAGTTTCGAGCAGCGGCACAGAGTGCCATTCACCGTCGGCAAGGACGTTGAACACTTTCGCCACAGTCCTGGTCGCCTTGAACGGGTTGAGGCTGGAGTGAGGAACTCCTACCTCATTCAGCGGAGGACAGACGATCACCTGGATTTTCTTCTCTTCCTCTTCGGTGGGCGCAGCCGAATCCCGTAACGTATGGAACGCCTTCTCGATCACCTTCGCCATTAGCTTCCGCCGAACGGCGAGAAAGTCTTCGTACGGCATGGCTGTCCAGTTCGGCGGCAGCGCGTGCCACTCCATCGCCGTGCCGAGGTCGGCGTCGTTCTTATATCGCTTCGAGTAATCCAGCCAATAATCGGCCGGTGCGATGTCCGAGATTTCGATGTTGTCATCCCACTCGACCCAAGCGAAATTCGCAAGTTGATTAACAAGCACCTTGTCTTCGATACCTAGCTTCTTCAGGTAATTGCGGGGAAAGAGATGATGCGTTTCAACGGGAGCCTTCTTCGCTTTGAGGTAGGGATCAAGCAACTCCGCTACTTTGAGATTCGAGAACAGTGCCTTTGCTCCCAACAAGTTCAGGGCGGCGTAGTAGCCGTACAGGGATGGACTGCGCGTGGCGCTCGTTGCCAGTTCGTTTGGAAGGTTGATGTTCCAGTAGTCTTCGGTGAAGGCGCTGGCGATCATGCCATCCAGCGTATCGACGAACTCAGGCGGAGTACTGATTCTGCGTAGGCGCAGTAAGTCCTCTTCCATCTTCGTCTCTGGCGATCCGCTGTACCTAGCGGTGAGCGTGGTCATGAAAAACCAACGAGAGATGATCTTCCGCAATTCCCAACTCGGTACGGCAAACTCGCGCTTGCCGATCAGGTACATCACGTAAGCGTAAATCACTGCCGTTCGTGACGTGATCATCCCGGCACTGCGGAAGCCAGCGGAAACCAGGGCCTTCAAGAACTCGTGCCAGTTGGTAAGGTCGAGTACTTCCCCCTGTGCCTTCTGGAGTACCCCGAAATTCTTGACTCGTAGCTCATCGGAGAACTTCTCCGTTTCGAGATCTTTTCCACGCAAAATCGAGTAAACGTATTTCAGTCGGGCACGATGGAAGCCGACGCCAACGGAGACCCGCAGCAGTTCATCAGGATCGGGCTGGAGGAAATGATTGAACGGAGAAGCTCCTTGCGCGGAGGGTGTTCGCGATTCGCGGCAGAAACTCTCCAGTTGCGCTCGGCCCTCGTCCCAGAACACCGACATCAGGGTCAGAATGAAGTCAGCTTGTTTAAGCTGGACGCCTTTGCTGTTGATCCGAACAAAGACTTCTGCAACCTGTTCTTCGGTCACACTGGATGACAACTCAAGGGTCGTAAACGTGTATTCCCGTACGCTCCACAGCCGCTCGATAGCCGCCGCCAACGCTCGTTCTTCTTCCGGCTTGAGCTCCCGCGCTGACCGGAGTTTTGTCATGTAGGCGGTGATAAAGCTGTATGACCCTTCGTAGTCCTTCCACATCGCGGAGATGCTGGGAATGAACTCAGGGTCTTTGCGGATAGCAGCATCCGTCACTTCGAACTTCGCATCGCTGGGACGAAATGCAATTTCGATACGCTCTTTCTCGTAGTCAACATTAATTACCGGTTGGCCGCGTACTACGGCGTACAACGAGGTCAGCCGTTGCTGTCCATCAACGATCAGGAGTTGCGGGACCTTCTGCTTCTCGTTCGTGCCGATCTGCTTGTGCCCGTTAGCGATGCCGTTAGCCCAGAAGAGGAGATAGCCGACCGGAAAGCCCTTGTACATCGAGTCGAACAGATCGCGCACTTTGGCCGCAGTCCAAATGAATGGACGCTGGATTTCTGGCAATCCGATCAAACCAAGGTCGATGTCTTCGATCAATTTGGGGAGCGGGTAGCTGCTTTCCTTGAAGAGTGCGGATTTCATAGGGCAGCCTCCAGTTCATTTTCGATACGCCTGATTCGGACTTTGTCGGATAGCAGTTTTGGCAAGATCGCCCCATTTCCCGCATCGATCGATTGAGCAGAACTTCTTGCGGTCAGCCAGTCCGCAGACTACTCCTGTTACCGGACAGCACAATGCCCTTATGCACACAAGCCGCCTAACTGCTTTTTAGGGGGGAAGATAGTACAAACATTAACACAAGAGTTGCCCGATCAGAAAGCTGGAGTCGATTCAGAAGTCGTGTACGGCTGCCGAACGGGCAAATCGCTAGTGTAAGGCTTCGCCAACTTTTTCCACTCCGCCTCCTCCGGGTGGACGCCGCTTGGCCGCGGCTCGGACGGGCGTTTCGGATTGCGCCGGTTTCGCGCCAAACCATAAACCAAAAGCGGTTTGTCACGAACCGCGCTTTCACTCACGCCCTGCCACCCTCCTTCGGCCTCCGTTCTGTCCCTTTCACCGTTCCGCCTTGTTTCTTCCCGCTGTCGCTCAAGTGAAGAAAGAAACAAGCCGGAAATGGCAGAAAGGGAAAAAACATGAAATTAGAAGAAGTCAACACACGAACCAAAGAGGCCGTGGATTTCCTCGTTGCAGCATTGGAGTCCGGTCACAGTGAAGTCCTCACCGCATACCTCGGAGCAATGGCGAAGTTTCACACCTACAGCTTCGGCAACATCATGCTCATCGCACGTCAGAAGCCCGATGCTACCAACGTTGCCGGACTTCGGACATGGAACTCGCTTGGCCGCTTCGTTAAACGGGGAGAAAAAGGCATTTTCATTCTCGCCCCGATGGTCGGAAAACGAAGCACGAAGGATGTAGCGACCGACGAGCCGAGTGAAGACTCAACCACCGAGGGTCAGCGGACGTTGTACGGATTCCGGGCCGTCTATGTTTTCGACGTTACCCAGACGGAAGGCAAAGAGCTTCCCGGTCTAACCGAAGTCAATGGCGACGTAAGCGGATACCGCGAACGCCTGTTCAAGTTCGTGGAAGCGCAAAGCGTAGAGCTTAGCTTTTCCGAGCGAATTGCTCCCGCGAAGGGTCTCTCGCATGGCGGGAAGATCACGCTCCTTTGCGGGATGCAGCCAGCCGAGGAATTCTCCACGCTCGTGCATGAGATTGCCCACGAAATGCTGCATCGGGGCGACCGCCGCACCCTGACCACAAAACAAGTCCGCGAGACCGAGGCCGAGGCCGTGGCCTTTGTGGTCTGCCAATCTGTCGGGCTTCAGAACGGAACCGCATCCCAGGACTACATCCAGCTTTGGCACGGAGACGCCAATCTCCTGCGCGAGAGCTTGGAAGCCGTTCAACAAACCGCTGCCGTGATCCTCGGGGGCATTGCCCCCGAGCCAGCGGCACTCGCGGCAGCCGCATGACACGCCAACACCTGCACCGTTTGGCTTTCAGGCCCGACGTGTGCGCTGAGTCCATGAACGCCTCACCAAAGACACTTGAGAGGAGAAAAGATCATGCCTAGTACGCAACATGCAGTCAACAACCACGAATATCGCAGCGTTCCTATCACCGCGCTTGCGGAGTCCGCGACCAATCCCCGCAAACGCTTTGATGCAAAAAGCCTCGAAGAACTGGCCGCCAGCTTCAAGACGCAGGGGATTCTGGCCCCTCTTCTGGTACGCGAACTGGAGGAAAGCAAGTACGAGGTTGTGGCCGGAGCACGTCGCCTCAGAGCGGCGAAACTGGCCGAACTCGACAAACTTCCTGTCCGCGTGGTCAAGCTCACCGATGCCGAGGCCATCGAGGCGCAGTGCGTGGAGAACCTGCAACGCGAGGACATCCACCCGCTTGAGGAAGCTCTGGGTTTTAAGTCGCTTTTGGAACTCGGAGGACCTGTCTACACCATCGCCAGCATCGCCTCACGCGCTGGCAAGAGCGAGGCGTATATCTACGGTCGCATTCGACTCGCTGACCTTATACCACCCGTGGCCGAGGCGTTCCTGAAAGACCAGATCACCATCGGCCACGCTTTGCTGATCGCCAAGCTCCCGGCTTCGCAACAGCAGGAAGCCTTCGCAGCCGCGTTTCGCGGACAGTGGACAAGCGAAGGCAACACCCAAGTGCTGATTCCAGTCCGCGAGTTGGCAGCGTGGATTGAATCGAACATCTTGCTGCAACTGGCGTCCGCGCCGTTTGATAAGCAAGATGAGACACTCGTTCCAGAAGCAGGTTCGTGCGCCAACTGTCCGAAGCGAACCGGATTCAACAAGCTACTTTTTCCCGACGTGCGTAAAGATTCCTGCACTTCGCCCGACTGTTTTCGGGCCAAGATTGACGCTTGCGTGAAAAAGACTCTGGAAACCAAGCCGCAGCTAATGCAGATTTCGGCGGCATGGAATTCCCGCGAGGGCGCTCCCTTGGGACGGAATCAGTACGTGGAATTGGAGATCAAAAAGCAGAAGGCGAACGGAACAAGTGCCAAGCTGTCAGCTAACCAAAAGCCGTGCGAGAAGATGGCCGAGGCCATCGTCATGGACGGCGGAAAGCGCGGACAGGTCGTAAAGGTTTGTGCCGATCCCGCTTGTCGTGTCCACCATCCCAACACACCTTCTCCGCAGCAAGTCGAGCGGGAGCGGGCAGAGGAACGGAAGCGCATCAAAAAGGAGAAACTGGCGATTACAACTCGCCATCGTATCTTGGCCACGATCCTCCAACGCATGTCGGCTCCGTTGAAGAAGGCTGACTTGCTGGCAGTCGCCCATTACCTAATCGGCCATCTCTCCTACAGCCAGGTCCCGGCTCTGGCCAAGAGGCGCAAGGTAGAGCCGAAGGACTCTGCGTCGGCACAGGAGCTTCTGGCCAAGCAAGTAAGCACGTATGACGAGCCGGAACTCTGCAAGCTGCTTCTCGAAATCTGCCTGCTGGATTCGGCATATCAGCGAGGCACCGCAAGCCGCGACGACGTTCTCATGGACGCCGCCAAACGTTACCGGGTAGATACGGAGAAACTCCAAAAAGCCGTGGCAGAGGAGCTTGCTGCGAAACGAGATAAAAAGACGAAGGCTAAAGCAAAGCCGAAGTCCCGCAAGACGGCGCCATAAGCCCATCACATTTAGTTTGCGGCGGAGTGTGAGTTTGCACTCCGCCATTTTTAGTTGAATTGGAAGTCGGCGCAGCGGTGTCAAGCCACGCCTCTCTTGTTGCAGTAGAAGCATCGCTCGAATCGAGTGACTTGCGCTTTCCCATCCTTGGTGACCCGCACACAGCAATCCAGTTCCCACACGTCTTTCCAGTCGATGTGCTTTCCGTCGAAGTTTAGTCTCCGTCCAATTCGAGGCAAGATCCTTTGTTGAAGCTGGTAATCGTTAGGAACGATGACCAGCCCTGATAGGTCGTGACAGACGAGTTTCATGCTCTGCCGAAGATACCGCTTAATCTCAGCAATGAAGTGATCGCCATTAGCCGTGACAATAATCCACTTTCTATCTGACGCCACTTCTACGATCTCGCGATCACTGGCCTTCTCTGTCAATCCGGCCTGCTCCAAACTGACAGTGCGACGGCGCGGAAAAAACTCGGCCGTTTTTCTGGAATCGTTATCGAAAATGAACTTGTAGCTTGCCATGCTCTTCCATTGCGTAGGCACGTACAATGGCCTTTGATTTTGTGCCTTCGAGGACCATTGGCTCCGATAAATGGCCCGCTCGTCCATGCTTTGGGTTTGTGTCCTAACTTGCTTTTTGGACGGGTAGTGGACTTGTTAGGTATAGCGGTTGTATTCCTTTGGGCCGCCCCTAAGAAAGATCTTCTCTCCTCCTGGCTGATAGATGAAACACCACCGCGTTTCATGGAGTCCCTCCACGGACGATTCGGGATAAAGCGTGTCCTGATAGACAACGTTTCCGTAGTAAACAAGAAATTCATCGGCCCGAACCACGGATTCCCATCGCCCTCGGCTTTCGGCAAACTGCCTCGCACTCACCCCGTGTCCTATTTGGAAGCTATCCGTATGCACAATCAGAGTGAGATCTGGCATTGCAACTGGAGAAGAATAGTCAGGCGGCACTGGGAGATTGGAAGGATTTGTGACGAAACAAGGCTGCGCTGAAATCGAAATGATTTTAGCTGGTGTGTTCCCCTGATTACGGCATCCAAAGCGACAGAGTTCTGGTTTGTCCTTCTCGAAAAATGTCGCGACAACCAACCATGGCCTCTCCGCATTGATGACGGCCTGAGCGTTCAGCGCAGCAGCTTTGGCAACATCCTGAATTTCCTTGGCTTCCCGCTCAATTGCTCTAAGAGTGCATACCGCTACGATAGCTCCTACTATCGCTATGATAGACGCTATCCAAATCGGGAGGATCTCTGGTGATACTACTTTGGCCCAATACCCCGATTGCTTTTCCTTTTCATCATTCTGCTCATTGTTTCTCTGCTCTACAACGGTGACGATATTGCCGTTTCTGGCGTCTGGCGATGTGGGCGCAACACTCCCGGCATGGTCCTTGTCCTTATTCGCTGGCTTGTGATGCTCGACCTCACCCGACGGGGATGCGGGCTTTGTCTGCGGTTGCTGTGCGGTGCCAGCGGCGCTAAGGATGAGGAGCGATGCAAAAAGAAAGCGCATGCGGAATGCTGAAACTATACACTGACCGCCTGCCGGCGAGGTGGCCTTGTTGTGCCGTGGATTTGACGTAGCAGCCACTTTGTTACATAGTTACAAGTCCCCCGGAACATCTGTCGTCAACTGTGCTCAGTTCTAACCGTGTTCTAATTCGTGAAAGGTTGCGTCGTGGTCACACAACGAGAGCTAGACGAACTCTTCCCTCATCCGAGTGTTCGCGAGGTCGCATTTGAGGTCCGGTTTGCCCCGCGCCTGCGGATTGCACCGGAGGTCTGGAGAATTCAAGATAGCTTGGCAGAATCCTATCCCTCTGTCAGCCAAGAGATGCAGGCCCAGCCCGATGCCCGTCTCTTGCAAGCCTATGTCTTTGCGAACCCGGAAACACGACGCAGTATCAAAGTGTCGCAGGAGAATTTTGTCGTCATTTTCAATGACTATGGCAGCTTTGAGGATTTCAAACAGGAAGCTCTGGACAGGGTGTCTGCCTTCACCGGGGAATTCGCGATTCAGAACTTCCAGCGAGTCGGTCTTCGATACGTCAACCATATCGAACTCAAGCCGGGACAGGGCATTCAAGACCTCCGCCGTTACGTCAACCTTCCGGTCGATATGGAGCGCTTTGACCCGGCCAGCATCGAGCAGATGTTGACCGAATTCCGATTGGCGTCGGGTGAACACAAAATCACCGTGCGAGGCGCGATGCTGCAAATGCCCGGACGGGAGAACAGTCTCTTCATCTTAGACTTCGACTGCTACAGCTTTGCTGGTGACCTTCGTTCCCTGCCTTCGATGCTGGATGACTTCCACCATAAGATTCAGCTTCAGTTCTTGGAGCATATCCGCGAGGAGTACAAGCAAGTAATGCGAGGAAAGGCATGACGACTTTGTTTGAGCGGGAAAGAACTAGCGCATCGACGACGCGCATCTCGACTAACCTCGAAGACCTATGGCGGGGACAGTTCTTCGCGGAGCAAGGCCAGACTCCGGCTGGAATCATGTCCGACATGAAGCGGGAAAATGACTTCAAAGAGATAGCGTCCACAGTCAAATTTGCCGGAGGGCTGTACGACCCTGCGATTATCAGTTTTTACGAAGACATCATTCTCGAATTGCAAAAGCAAGTCGTCAAGTACAGACAACTCTGGGAGGCGGCGACCAAAGCCGCGCAAGAAGACATCGAAGAGGTTTACTTCCCCCGTCAGACCGTGCCGCCATCGGAGAAAGTGGCCCAGAAACTCAAACGAAGTACCAAGCCCGGATTGAGAGTTTCAGCCGAGTGAGTGAATGTTCATTGCTGAGTTTGACGCATCGTCTCTCAAGCAGGGAGATGTCATCAAGGACGTGGTCTTTCCAATCGCACGTCCCGATACGACGCGTTTTATTAGTCGAGCCGTCGGCACGTCGGCGGGAAAGGTTGTTGTCGAGCCAGTCTTAGAGGGAAGCGACAAGAGACCGTACCATGTGGTTCAGGTTCAGGGCTCCCACATGACGTGCGCCGTTCTTAGTCAATGTTGCGATGTCGTTCCAGGCCAAAACCCTCCGCCTCCATCATTTGTTCTTTGTAAAGTCGTCCCGGTTCCCAAGGCCATCAGAAAGCACCAAGGCTCCTACGAGACACTGACTTCAAATTTGGACCCTTACGGCGACAGAAAAGCCTTCTTCCAGAACTTCTGGTTTGGAAAGATTATTGGTCTGGACGGCGAATACATGACTGACTTCGGTCAGGTGATGACCGTGAGTTGGATGGATTACGACCACACACTGAAGAACAAAATCGCTGAGTTGGACGACCTTCACCGTGCGATGTTCAGGGTCAAGGTCGGAGCACACTTCGGGCGCGTCACCGACGAAGACAAGGCTGCTGGATTTGAAGACCCATACGGTAGGCCCGACTGTCCGGTTCCGCCAAAGGTTCCATACCGCGAGAAGTTACGACAGGCCGTGCGCCTTTTGATTGGCCTCGATTGACAAGATCCCGTCCACACTCAGCTCTCCAACGGTAAACATGTCAGGCGTGTCCTTGGGCAATGTGCGAACAAAGACGATCACGGGAGAAGAGTTCTTGAAAGGTCACCGCCACGTTGCCCTGCAACGACCGTGAGAATCGGTGGGTTTCATGCGTCGAAGAAGGCAGACAGCAACGGTCGGTGCAAAGCTGACATGGCATTATTCTTTCTGACCTGCGCTCGGTAAGGCAATAATTTACTTAATTCGTCCACGCTTATCTCGCTGCTTAACCTCTTCGTGTGAGGCGGAAAGAAGCGTTCTGACTACGGCGTCGAATTCTTCAGCCTCAGAATGAGGATTATTCGTCAGGAGTATCCTCCTTGACCGGGTTGGTTGCCTGTAACTGATCGAGCACTTCCGCCGTGTAATAGCTCGGCTGATGCATCCTCAAAAACGTCAGGTCATCATAAAGTTCTGAGGTGGCGTCTGGGTTCGTGATTCGTTCAACCATGATGCGCCGAGCTTCATAGGCAATCATGTCTGCGGCTTGAACGCCAGGATAAGAAGCATCGTTTGCAAAAGTAATGGCATGGACGCGCTCCTTGACCCTTGCAAACTTCTGGTCGTGTTCAGCGAGGCTTTTCAAACTTTCTAGTTGCTTGTAACAGGCCATTGCGAACTCCTTGTCGTTATCAATGACAATGCCGATGCGAGAAGTCTTGTCGATGATCTCGGTTTTATCGATGGCACGCATTATGAATGTGTGGAATGCCATATGGACAGGATCGCGATGCGCCTTCTTGAATAGTGGGTATTTCTCGGCTAGAAGCCGAAAATGCTGAGAGTCAACAACTGCGCCGACGCATACGATGCCCGACTCGCGGACCATTTCTCCCAACTCCCCAAGCATACGTTTACTTATCGCGGCCCACGCAGTACCCCATTTATCTTTTACGCTTTTCCACTCGTCATCCTTGCTGTCTGGACGTGCAATTCGCGCCATGTGGATTGGAGGTACTTGATACCTTATGCGGACGTTGTTCCACCCCGCCGAAAATCTCTCCCATTGTGAGATGTGGCCGACGTAGCCACAAAACGAAGTGCGGTCGGCATTCCCGCTCATCTTTCCACTCTCGTCTCCGTAGGCGTGAAAAAAAGCCATCTATTCCTCCAGTTCGGCAGGGACCGGTAGACTATGCCGATCCCGCACCACGCCACACCAAACACTCTCACCAAAGTCTTTCGCGGACAATAAGTCTCACAGTTCTGTCAGGAACTTTATCAGGGCCGGATTGTCCCTCCATCGTTTCTTACTTCGACGCGGGCTCAATTTGTCGAGCTGAGTACGGAAACGCTCCGGAGTCAGAGACAGGTAGCGGTCCGTTGATCCGAGGCCAACTTGTCCGATATAGGCCGAAAGAGCGGGAAGCATCCGGTTTAGGTCCGCGCCGCGTTTGATCCATGCTGTTAGTCGATGAACTGCAAAAGTATGCCTCAGATCATGCATCCGAGGCTGATAACGTGCCCCATCATTGCGGACAATACCAGCTATTCGGCGAAGCCTCTCAAATGTCTGCCCTATGGATCGCTCCTTGAGAGCATTTCCTTCTTTGGTGAGGAAGAAGTGTGGAGCATTCATCTTGTCCTTTCGGTGATTCGTGATGTGATATCTCCGCAGCACCTTGTACAGGTCTGAGCCAATCGGAATCTCTCTCGAACGATTGAACCGAGTGCTGTGGATGATAATTATTCTCCGCTTGAAATCCACGTCCTCACGTAGCAGTCTGCGAGCTTCTCCGACCAAGGCTCCCGTTCCATAGAGAAACAACAAGAATGTACGAAGAGTGCGTGCGTCAGTTTTGCAGGCGCTTCTCTTCTGAGAGGAACGAACCGTGGACAAGAGAAGACGAATCTGAGTCCGAGAATAGATGTAGGGAACAAACGTCGTCACAAGAGGTGGTCGGGGAGGCGGCATCGGCAATGCCTGCACCGCGTTCCGTGCAACCCAGAAAAGAAAAAAGTTCCTCAGCAAGTTGTACTTGAGCCGCCATGTGATCGCGGAGGTGCGGGGCCCATCGAGGAATGACGTTACCTGATGTTCAGTTATGCTGCTTAGGCTCACATTTCCGGCATGTCGGCAGAAGGATGTAAGGCTCTGAATGCCCTTAGCATAACCGGCTCCGCCCAAACGCTTTCCGTCTACGTAGGTTTGAACTCCCTCCAGGAGTTTCATCGCACACCAGCCAGGCTGAAACCAGCCACTTTACGCAGAGACCGGGTGTCGTAGCGCGCATAGATACTGACTGACTTGAGGTTGCGGTGACCCAGAAAGTCGGCAATCTCCTTAAGCGACGCTCCCTTCTTGAGCAGGCGAGTTGCACACGCATGTCGGAGAGAATGAGGACCCACGTGCTCTGACTCGACTCTCAGTTTTCTCATTCTCAAGCCAACGATCTGCCACATCGGACCGGGGCGGATCAGTCCGTGCGGTCGGCATGTAGACACAAAAACAAGACGGCTCGAACAATGTGGCCTACCCTTCCGCAGATATTGAATGATGGCCTCTCCGACCTCGTATTGGATTGGATACTGCTGGATTCCACCACGCTTGGCACGTTGCACACTGAACGTTTCGCTACGCCAGTCGAAATCATTCAATCGAAGTCCTGCTACTTCGCTGCTTCGCAGTCCGTAAATCGCAAATAGCAAGAGAATGGCTTTGGCGCGCAGTTCATTCGGAGCCGATCCATTCGCAGACTCTATGAGCCTTCGGACTTCGACCCACGTTGGCCCTTTGGGGCGATCTTCATATTTTGGAATTCTCGGACTACGAATGCCCAACGGAATTCCGGGAACACACCAACCCCTGATTTCCGCATAACTAAAGAAGGATCGAAGTGCCTGGCATTGGGTTGCGAGAGTGCGAACCGACCAGCCTGCCTCGCGCTTACTCGCTATGAACTCGTCGATGTCGCGCAAAGAAACGAATTCAAGGCTATCGTGTCGTTCACCGAACCATTTGAGAAATCCAAACGCCTTTGAACTGTAACCGAGCACCGTGGGTGGAGCGAGCCCACGGGTAGAACGCATTGCATCAATAAACTCCACAATCAACTGCTGGAAAGGGTGCGTTGGTGGCGATTCCAGTTGGCCATGAAAGCGCAACCACCTCTCGGCAACGCGAACGAACATAATCGGCGACCCTCTTCGTTTCAACTTCCTTCGAAGCGGTCCCTTATAGGTTGCCCACGCCTCGCCGGCAGTATCGATCTCCTCCTGCCCCACGCCACGTAGCAAGGTCATGTTCATCACGCGCACAACGTGAACCAAATATGCCGCAGTGCTCCGTACAACCGCTCGATCAAAACCCTGCTGCAAGAGATGTGTAAGGTATTGTTCCCGCTCCTTCAATAACGGAGCCGCTTCATGGCGAAATCGGACACTCGGCCAGGCTGATATCGTTTCGATCACGTGATCTGTCCACCTTTCTTATGGATGCCGCTTTGCCCAGCGGGCATCGGTGGGAACCATCCTACAGAATGGTCCGCCAGTGCGATCCGCCCAGCCGCGCCGTCGCGGTTTGTACAGTCTGCTTTGCCACGTTCAGGGGCCAAATGGGGTGTAGGCGCAACAAATTCGTCGGAGCGCGGGTTAACTCCGATGTAGAATATGACAACCACTTCTCTGCAGGTTCCCCATGTTGTCGCAGTGTGTCGTGATCCCGCCTTCGAATAAAGCCCTAGAGGAGGTTCTGTGCTATGTCCGCCCAGCGAGCCAGTTTTGCCCAATCCGCATCGAACGCTGCATGGTCATTCGCTAGAAACGTCAATGCAATCTTGCCCACGGGACAGTCCCCGCGTCCGGCTTGGGCGCCAGGCCCGCTTCTAAAAAGTTGGGAAAGATCACAAATGCCAGCTGGCGTCCCTAGGAGGACACTCTCACTATGCCCAGACTGCAATAGAGAAGCAGTGGACGCGGTGATCAACGGTGACGCCGCTATTGATGACTTCAGGGATAAGCCCGGAATTATCGAGGCAGAAATCCTGGAGGAAGCCGGACGCATTCTGATGCGTAAGGCGTGCGAAAAACACGGTCCGTTCGAAGATGTGCTTTCCGATCATGCCGATTTCTTCCGAAGGATGGAGAGCCTTGCTTTCGGTAGGGATTTCAGATGTGTAGGAGATGAAAGAGTCCACAATCACGGCGCAAACAGCATCAAGACGGGACGAGGGTCGTATTTGATCGTCGATTTGACGAACCGCTGCAACATGGTGTGTTCACCCTGCTACATGGATGCAAACGCCACTAGCTTCGTTCACGAATTGGATATGCAAGACGTGAGGGATCTCTTTGCAAGGGCGATGTCGTTCAAACCTCAACGAGAAATCAACGTTCTGTTCTCCGGTGGAGAGGCAACACTCTCACCGATTTTTCTGGAGGCCGTCCGGCATGCAAAAATCGCGGGCTTCCACCGGATTCATGTCGCCACCAACGGAATTCGCTTTGCCCAAGAGAGGGATTTTGCGGCCCAGGCACGGGCGGCTGGACTCCACGCAGTGTATCTCCAGTTCGATGGCACCACGGAAGCAAAGAACAGCCATCGAGGAATCGGCAACAACATGGACGTGAAGCGATCCGCATTGGAAAACATCGCCGCCGCGGGGATGAAAACTACGCTCCAGGTGACCGTTGTGAACGGACTGAACAACGATGGGTTGGGTGATATCGTCCGCTTTGTGGGGGAACACGTAAACAAGATTCACGGGGTTATTTTTCAGCCTTTAATGTTCTGTGGCCGAGACGAAGACGTATCGGATGATGAGCGTTACACGAAGCGTTATCCAGTCTCACAAATCGCGTACGACTTGGAAAAGCAAACGTCGATTGACTGGCAACCGATGCGCGATTGGTTCCCCGTCTCAGCCTACGCAGCGTTCGCCCATCTGTGCGATGTTCTCCATCCGGACGCAGAGTTAGGAAGCCTCTTTTGCGATATCCATCCTGACCACGGGATCTTCTCCCCGATTCTCATCAATTCCCATACAAGAGAAATAATCCCTGTGGCAAAGTTCTTCGACGTGGAGCAATTCCTCCGTGACCTGGTGCAGATCACAGATCTCGGGAGGCAACCGGCAATCACTAAGGCAATGGTCTCGCTCTCAGCGGTACGCAACTTCGATCGCACCAAGGCTCCAGCCGATTTTGGATTTGACCGGCTTCGCAAATTGCTTGCGGACTGCTTTTATAGGGTTGGTGGCAGCGGCTCAGACTGGTCCCAGCGGGCTTACCTATATAGGGAGCCGTGGAAACTCGTGATGATCACTCCGATGAGCTTCCAAGATCTCTACAACTACGACCTCGCAACGATGTCCGACTCAAGGACTCCTATGGCGACTCAAGAAGGTGAAATCAGTTTTTGCGCCTACAACGGAGGTCGTTGGCGAAGTGTCGTCGAGCATGTGCACCAAACCGCAACCTTGACCGAATGGAATCGGACGCATTCCCGCCATCCCATCTACGCCAAGGGCAAAGAGGTTGATTTGGGTCCTGGGAAAAGAGCGAAGCCCGAATTGGTCCAGATCGAGAAGCAACGAACGCCAGCTTGACTTGCGAGAGTACGGGACGACCGTGACAGACGCCGAAAACCAATTTCTCGAGAATATGCCCGACGAGATCAAGGAAGTGCTCCGCTGGCATGCGGACGCACAATCTAGGGGCCGGGCCAGCCAGAGCATAGCCGATTTCGCCGGGCGGTTCTTGGGGGGTATGTACGAGGACGGCGCTGTTCTTCCCACAAACCTTTCAGCTTCTGCTCCCGAGGTGCTCGCTCTGGTCCTACTGCAACACCGGACCAGTCCTCGGAGTACTGGCGCTTGGCTCAATCTCGGTTTCGCGCTCCGCCGCGTAGCCCTTTACCGAACCCAAGACCCAGAGGAAACGAATAGGGCACATCTGCAATCCGCAGTACAAGCTTTCGATCGTGCGCTAGAACTCGACCCGGACAACAACGGCAAGAACATCAGAGCGTGGATAGGAATGTCGTTGGCTTATCACATGCTTGACATGTACGAGAAGGAGCTTGAGTGCTGCGCGCGGGCTCTCGAATCCGATAGATCCGATCCGAAACTTTGGCTTTTGTACAGCTTCGCGCTGAAATCCGCAGGCCGGGAGGATGAAGCGCTGTCCACAATGAACGACGCCTACGAAGCTTACATACGGGCCGGGAAACCCGATGAGCTCAGAGAAGTCTTTGCCGATGTGCAATCGACAACTCAACGCCCTTGCCGGCAGAGGATGGCGCAATGAAATCTGAGGGCGGAATACATCGGAGCCGGTTGGCGGCCTCGAAGGTCCATCGGCATCTTGTGAAGGAGGCGCGGCGCACTGTCCAAAAACTGGGATGGCAGGTTCCTGAGGACGACATGTCGCCAACTCTTGTCGGCGCTATCCCACTCCCGTTTCCGGTACCCGACTCGTTCGAGACTGCTTTCGGTTACAAGGGAAATCTACGGTTCGTACAGTTCGGATACACAGCCGGTTCCCCTCAATTTGGGTACAGCGACGGGGGCGACGATTTGCCTTCGGACGGTAGCCTGTGGTCTTGGTTTCTACACCACCCAGTGGTAGCCCCGTACTTGCCCGAAAGCCGTTATCCCACGCTATATGGGAAGTTCCCTTCGGGAACCGAACGGCCCCCGCTTGAGCAGATCATGAGACGGGGAGCTGAGCTGCCGGCCTGCCACTGCCTGCTGCTGGATAGGCGAAATCGGCGGGCATATGTTTCTGAGCGGGACCAGGCAATGATCCTGTTTGCGCTCATGGAGCCGGACGACGGTGATGCCCATAACGTGTTCGTCGATGGGATGCTGATGAGCCCCGGCAGTGAGGACTATAAGGTGGGTCCGCCCCCAGGGGTTCTAGATGAGCTTCGGCGGTTCATGGATAGCCGGGTTCAGGCTTTCGAAGGTGCTTGAGTCGGGCTGCTGGGGTTCCAGACAGATCGGGGTCCAAGTTAGGTTTGAAAACGCTGCTTCGCAGCGGCTGAAGAATGACACGTCACCCCAGAATGGGAGCTGTAGGCTAACTTTTGGTTACCGTACGCGAACTATTTGAAAAAGCAAGGGATTGCGGTGTGGTGACGTTTAGGAAGACGAATTCATGGTGAAGCCGAATCTGCGCACCAAATCCATAGGAACAAAGGTCAGCGAAGAGGAATTCGCCCGGCTGGAGCAGGCAGCTCAGAAGGCCTCGAAGACCCTGGGGGAATGGTGCCGCGAGGTGATGCTGGCCAGCACGAACGGCCAGCCGGAGAAGCTAAACGGAATCGGGGGCGAAGCCCATGCAGTCATGGCTGAGGTGGTGGCGCTTCGAGCGATTCTGCTGAACGTACTTTTCAAGCAAGCGAAGGGCGAACCACTGACCGCCGAGGAGATGCAGCGGCTGATCGACCGAGCTGACTCGGACAAGCTGAAAAAGGCGCGAGAAAGGCTGGACCAGGCATCAGCTTCCAAAGCGAGCTGACGATGACCAAAGTTTTCCAGCACGCCTTTAATAGTCCCGTCGGTTCGCGTCGCGAACGACGGACAATTGCCCTGACTGGGGGTGAAGAGTGAATCGGTTATTGGGTCGAGGGAAATCTCCGGGTCCGTCTAAAAATTGGGTGCTGTCGACTCTTGTCGCTTTAGGCCTAGCTTTCGTCGCTTGGATAGGAATCTTCACGTACCAAAGCGTTGAGGTCTGGACGCCATTGCAGCAGTGGTACTGGGTTCAATATTCGATCAGCAAGGATTTTCCCAATCCGAGTGGTACCTACCAAGTGCTTTCGAAATTGGACCGACAAGGGCAACACAGCATGGCCACGGACGGGGACGTGATGCCCGCCCCCTTGGAGGTATGGCCCTCGTTTGCGCTCACGGCGAAGGCGCGACAGGCGGGAGCGGTTGCTCTGAAGGTGGACACGGTGCATTACGCGAACGCGCAAATGAACCGGATGCTTGCAGAGCGGATTTACTTTGGGCAGACGCCCGGCGATCTGCTATGGCCTGCATGGGTCGGGGCATTGGGAGTTTTTGTGCTGACGTTGGTGCTGGCAATGCTAAGGAACCGGACGCGACGGCGCATCGAGGAACCGGGACGGAGACTCAAGGGCCCCGAGATGGTCACCGTCAAGGAATTCAATCAATGGAGTGGAGGAGATGGGATCAGCTTCCTGACCACGCAGTCAAGAGAATCGCTCTCGATTCCGCGCTCGTTAGAGAGTAGCCACATGATGATGATGGGAGACACGGGCGCGGGAAAGAGTGTTCTGCAACGGCGGGTGCTAATGCAGATTGCCGAGCGGGGCGAGACGGCCATCGTGTATGATCCAGCGCTCGAACACACGCCGCAGTTTTTCAATCCTGCCCGCGGCGATCTGATCCTGAATCCCCTTGACGCACGTTGTCCTTACTGGTCGCCGTCCGACGAAGTGATGCATGAGGCGGAAGCGCTGACCCTGGCAACATCGTTGTTCCCCGACAAGCCGCACGAGAATACATTTTTCGTCGAAGGTCCGCGAAAAATCTTCGCGCACTTGCTCACGTTGAAACCGACGCCTGAAGAGCTGGTCAGATGGATGAGCCACGAGGAAGAACTAGATCGCCTCTTGAAAGGCACCGAACTAACGGCATTCATCTATCGCGGCGCAGGCCCACAGCGCGGTGGTGTGTTGGGTGCTCTCAATATGGTTGCTGACAGTTTGAAGCTGTTGCCGAAAGAGAGTGAGACGAAGCAGCGATGGACAACCGAAGAATGGGCACGACAGCATAGTGGCTGGATCTTCCTGACCTCGACTCCCCGATTCCGCGAGCGGCTGTTGCCTCTCATGAGCCTATGGCTGGACACGTTAGTGCTGCGATTGATGAACCAGGGCGATCCTGCGATGCGCCACGCATGGTTTGTGCTGGATGAGCTCGCTAGTCTGCAGCGACTGCCACAATTGCACACTGCGCTGACCGAGAATCGCAAATCCGGGAATCCCGTCGTGATCGGTTTCCAAGGCCGGAGCCAACTCGAAGTACGCTACGGGCACGAAGCTGAGGCAATGCTGTCGCAGCCGGCCACCAAAATCTTTTTGCATACCAGTGAGCCTCGTGCAGCGAAGTGGATCTCGGACACGATTGGCGAAGTGGAAATGGAACGCGTTAAGGAGACGGTGAACACGCATCCTCTCAAAATTACAAGGTCCAGGAGCTACCACACTGAAAGGCGCACGGAGCCTCTCATACTGCCTTCCGAAATTAGCGGGCTGCAACGCCTCCATGCATTGCTCAAAGTCGACAACATGGTGGTACCGTTCAGTTTTCCTTACCTTGCGCCCGTGAAATCGCAGCTCGGATTCGTTCCGAGAGAAACGACAGGACGAGTCGTCGAAATCGCGAAGCGACCAGCGCAATCAACCAGCGTTCCAGCCACCCAAGAGAGCAACCCCCAACTCCAGGAAAGCCCGAAAGGCATTGCTGCTGGGCAAGAGCCGTATTTTGAGTGAGTGAATCGCATGAGCGAACAAAAACAGCGTAAAGAACGGCTTCGCAATCGTCAGGGAGGGAGTTGGGGCACGGCTTCCACAATGTACTTTCATGCTGTGGAGCTGGTGTTTCGCGAATCAGCCAAAGCTGTCGCGGACGATCCCACAAAAACGTCGCGCTGGGTCTATGCCGGCGTGCCGGTTCTGATGGCGGGTGTAGAGGCGTTTCTGATCGAGCACCAGCACTTGCTAAAGGACAGCTCTAGCATCCAGACACTCGCAGGCGTGGACCCGATGCGAGACGTGCTGAGATTGTATCCGTTCGCGAATGAACTGCGGCTAGACCTGGAGGCGCTGGTCGAAATCCGCAATCAGATCGTGCATCCCTCTTCAGTTCCCTTTGGAAAACCGGAATGGCCGGAATCATTGCAAAGGTTGCGCGACTGGAAAGTGCTGGATGGAAATACGCCGCCGCAGAGCGGAATGCATGCGCTAGCCCTGTTAGCTTCGCATCCGGTGTTCGAGTGGGCAGTAGAGCGATGTGCTGAAGCACTCGACGTGGTAGCAGACTCCGATCCAGAGCGATCCTGGATGTTTCGTCAATCCGCCAAAAATCTTTGGCGCGTGCTGGAGAAACCAACGCCGCAGGCGGCAGAAGTATGCTGACCATATCCAAACCGCTCAGCGCAGGCCAAGCGCAGACCTATCACAAAGAGGAATTCGCTAACGCTCAGGAGAACTACTACTCCGAGGGTGACCGCATACTCGGAGAATGGCATGGACGGCTTGCACAAGAGTGGGGGCTACATGGTGAAGTGCGGGAGGAACACTTTCAGCGTCTGGCGAACGGTCAACATCCCTTAACCGAAGAGCAACTCGTGCGCCATCAAACAGCGCGCGAATACGTCAATGCACGAGGTGAGACGGTTAGCACAATGGAGCACCGCGCCGCGTGGGACGCGACGTTCTCGGCTCCCAAGAGTGTTTCTTTGACGGCTCTCGTGGGTGGAGACGACGCCGTGCGCCAGGCTCATCGGGACAGTGTCAAAGTTGCATTGAACGAAATGGAGAGGTTCGTTCAAGCGCGCATGGGCGGCAATCGTCTCCCGGAGACGACTGGCAAATGGGTCGCAACCAGCTTCGAGCATGACAGTGCGCGGCCGGTTAATGGATATGCTGCACCGCAGTTGCACACTCATGTTGTGTTCTTCAACCTCACCGAAACAAAAACCGGAGAGGCACGCGCGTTGCAGCCGCATGAACTTTACCGCTCTCAACAATATGCAACAGCCATTTATCGATCAGAGCTGGCGTTACGCCTAAAAGGCCAGGGCTATGAGATCGAAAGAGGAAAAAGTGGCCAGCCCGAGATAGCCGGGTACACAAGGGAATATCTCGATGCGTCCAGCCCTCGAAGTCACCAAATCCAGGCCTACCTCGAACAACAAGGCGTGAAAGGGGCTGGTGCGGCCCAGATAGCAGCGCACCAGACCCGAGACGACAAATTGCCGTCCATGACGCATGCGGAAATGCAGAGGATGCATAAGGAAATGGCCGAGCGATTTGGAAGTCAGCCAGAGCAGGTGATCCGCGGGGCCCATCCACATCAAGTCGAAAGAGGTGTTCCAAACCGCCAGCATCTCGAATCAGCGCTGACGTACGCCCAGGATAAGAATCTCGAAAGACACGCTGTGACTGACGAGCGTGAGCTAATGCGCGATGCACTGAAGCGTTCCTTGGGCGAAGGCAGCTTCGCGGAGGTCCGCGAGAGATTCGAAAAGCGCATAGAGTCAGGTCACCTGGTTGAAGTTGAAAGCAGATCGCCGGTTCGCGCGTTCACTACTGAAAAGATGATCCATTACGAACGCGACAATGTCAGTGAAATGCGAAAAGGCCAAGGCCAACACGACGTTCTTGTGAATCCCGAAACCTGGCAGTCTGTACAGCAGAATCACGCTCACTTGAGCGCCAGTCAGCGAGCAGCCGTAGAGCAGACTCTCGCCACACGGGACACGATCGTAGGACTTGAAGGGGTAGCAGGTGCTGGCAAGACCACTTCGTTGAGTGCAATCCACGAAGCCTCGGAGCGAGAAGGCTACCAAGTGATCGGCCTCGCTCCCACTTCGCGGGCCGCTCACAAATTAGCGGAATCGGGAATCGAATCACAGACGCTCCAACGCCACCTCATACGCAACGGATCACCCAATGACCGACAGAAGCGGCTTTTTGTTATCGATGAATCGAGTCTTACAAGTACGAGGCAAATGAACGAATTCTTCCATCGCCTGCACGCGCCAGACCGAGTTCTTTTGGTTGGCGATACGCGGCAACATGAGGCAGTGGAAGCGGGCAGACCATATAAGCAGCTACAAGAAGCGGGCATGCAGACGGCCAAATTGGGTGAGATCGTGCGTCAGAAGGACCCAAGCCTGAAAGTGGCGGTAGAGCAACTCGCCCGCGGAGATGTCTTCGGAGGAGTCGCGAGTCTCGACCAGGAGGGCCGAGTGCATGAGATCGTTAATTCCCAAGAACGGTTCAGTGCAATAGCCCGAGAGTACTCACGAAATCCAGATGGGACCCTGGTTATCTCTCCCGACAACGAATCCCGACATGAATTGAATTCGCTGATCCATCGAGAGATGCAAAATCGTGGCGACGTGAGCAAGGATGAACACAGGCTCAGGGTTCTGGAGTCGCGTCAGGAGCTAACTGGAGCAGACCGCCAGTGGGCCGGACAATACGAAGCTGGAGACGTGCTTCGCTACTCGCGTGGCAGCAAAGTTGAGGGCATTGCGCCCGGTGATTACGCGCGGGTCACTGGCGTCGATCCGAAAGAAAATCGCATAACGATCGAACGTGAGAACGGAAGCCTCCAGACCTACGATCCGCGACGCCTCTCGGGTGTGTCCGTTCATCGCGAAGCAGAGCGCGAGTTTTCAAAGGGCGACCGCGTTCAATTCACCGCTCCGTCACGAGAACTACACGTTGCTAATCGTGATCTCGGTACCGTCGAACAAGTCAACTCTACCGGCGACGTGAGCATCCGCATGGACTCGGGCCACGAGGTTCGATTCAACATACGCGAGCATCCGCACCTTGACCACGGATACGCTGTCACCAGCCACAGCAGCCAGGGACAGACCGCGGACCGAGTTTTGATTCACGTGGACACGGACAAAAGCGAACTTCTGGTTAACAACCGCTTCGCGTATGTGTCTGTCTCGCGCGGTCAATACGACGCGCAGATTTACACGAATGATGCAAGCCAGCTTTCCCGCAGCCTAAGTCGCGACAGTTCGCAACGTACGGCAACGGAGGTGGAACAACAGCCAGTTTCAAAGAGAATCGAACCTGCCGCGATGGGAAGTCAAAGCCGCGGCGAAGAGGAGCAAGTCCACAATCTGGGGATGGGGATCTAAGATGCATGTGTCCGGATGGATGTTCTCGGGAGCCTCCTCGGAGCCGCATGGTACTTTCACGTTAAAGTAACTCATAGACGGATCGCGGAATTTACGATGTTGAGCCAACCGCTCGATCCTCATCTTGAACCATCTGGCGGAATGTTCCACGCAGACGTGGGGTGACAGGGAGACGGCGGCGCGCCCGGTTCGTCGTCACGGCGAGCCGAAATCCCCCACGTTTCCACCAATTGGCAGTCTTGGACCGTGGGCCCCATCTACCGATGACGATTATCGGCTTGCCTTCGCCCACCGTCCTTACCAGCGCACGAGCAGCAGAGTCATCGGGCGGTGGTTCAGCAGGACTTTCAGAGCGTGGTATTATATTTACCGAAATCGTGTTAACGTCATTCAAGTAGTTTGTATGCAATCACATACATAATCTATATTTCAGTAAAACACCAGTATTGATGAATTTTACGTTGCTAAGCCAACCGCTCGATCCTCATCTTGAACCATCTGGCGGAATGTTCCACGCAGACGTGGGGTGACAGGGAGGCGGCGGCGCGCCCGGTTTCTTGTCATGGTAGGTCGAAATACCTGATGTTTCCGCAAATTGCCAGCCTTGGACCGTGGGCTCCAATCTACCGATGACGACCATCGGCTTGCCTTCGCCCACCGTCCTTACCAGCGCACGAGCAGCAGAGTCATCGGGCGATGGTTCAGCAGTTTTTCATAAGACACGTATTAATTTTACTTGTGTACAGTAAGTGTCACTCTAACATGATGATTATAAACATACTATATTTGTGTATGCTAGGTAGAATGTGTGGCACGGTAGAATTTACGATGTTAAGCCAACCGCTCGATCCTCATCTTGAACCATCTGGCGGAATGTTCCACGCAGACGTGGGGTGACAGGGAGACGGCGGCGCGCCCGGTTCGTCGTCACGGCGAGCCGAAATTCACCATGTTTCCGCCAATTGGCAGTCTTGGACCGTGGGTCCCATCTACCGATGACGATTATCGGCTTGCCTTCGCCCACCGTCCTTACCAGCGCACGAGCAGCAGAGTCATCGGGCGGTGGCTCGGCAGGACGTTCAGAGCCAGTTGAAAGAGATTACCGCTTATGCATAAATCTCTATGTCACAAGATTTAGCAAATAGCCGGCTTATTTTCATAGACGAAGCCCCAAAATCATGTTATAGTGTTTATGCGACCTACCTATGGCAGGTAATACTAATACTCCGGAGGGACGAATGAAGGAAGAGCTTGAACAACAGTTAGAACGAATGGCTCAGGTCGTTGCGCTCACCAGCGACGGGCAGGTCACACTTTTGCGGAGCGTTGCGAGTGCGGAGGATTTCATCGTTACGTGCCTGGTTGCACAGAACTTGGCTCATCGGCTTGGCAAGACGCAGAAGCAAACGATGTCAGTGGATGATTTGATCGGAGCGGGCGGTTTGGCTCAGAGGATAGCGCGACAAACGATCTACAACTGCACGAGTAGTTTGTCCAAAAGTAAGATTATCCGCAAACAAGGAAACGAGTTCTACGTGGATGAGCGAACCGTGCTGCAGTTTTTCGCGGCAAAGCTTCCTCAATTGTTGAAGAGCGCTTGAACGGAGGCCTGATGCCTAGGGAATTTAAGTTAGTGGTGACCTTGCGTGATGTAGGAGTTGTTGTTGACGTCGCGAGCGCGCAGGACGCAAATGCTGCTGTCCGCCGGGCCCGAGAGTTTCTGGGCCAAATCGGGGAGGGTTCTGCAGGTTCCGGGCTTCGCGCAAAAGCAGGGACGAGCAACTCGCTATCGGAGCGAATTCTAGGCCTTGGCGCAGCATTCTTTAAAGAGCCCCAGGAATCCGTATCAGTTTCAAAAGCACTTGCACGGTCCGCATTTCATTACGAAGCGGTTCGAGTTCGTGATGAACTTCGACGCTTGGTGCGTCGAGGACAACTGAGGCGTGTTGGTGATGGCACCCGAGCAAATCCGTTTAAGTATGTAAATCCTTAGAGGTACCCCTATGAACGAGCGAGATGACGCTCTGAGGAAAGCAAAAGCGCTCACGCCGAGGAGAGGTTCGTTAGCAGCCTATCTGAAGGAACTCACTTTGAGAGGCTTCTTCGATTCTCCGGCACAGAGTAGAGATGTAGTGAAGGCTGTGCGGGATCAGTTTGGGCGAAAGTTCCCAGTTTCCTACGTCCAGACGTACATGAAGCCTTTTCTTGAAGCTGGAATTCTCCGGGGCCAGGATTCTCCGGAAGGCCGTGGCTTTGCGTGGTTAGGCGCATGGCTTACGCGACCTGATGGTGCGGGACATCACGCCGGGGAAAAGCTCAGTCTGAAGGTGGATACGACTGGCTGGCCGCCGGAAGTTGCCGAAGATTTTCATCTTGGGGTTTCGTGCTACTCGGACAAGCTGTGGAAGCCTGCTGCTGTAATGGTCCGGCGCGCCTACGAGGGCGCTCTGATTCTCAAGTACCGCTCCGCAGAGGGTACCGATCCTGAAAAGCAGGTAATGTGTCCGAAGTGCTCAACCAAGTTGGGTGGTCGCCCACTCAGCATTACTGATCTGCATTATTGGGCGGCTCGTGCTGGTTTGGTAAGAGAAAAGATGGAGGGATTGAGTGTCTTGTTGAAAGATTTGGGAGCCGGTGGAGCTCATCCGACTAAGTCAAATGTCATTGATCCAGATACGGCAGAGATCATTATCAAATGCGGTGCTGTGTTGTTGCGCGACTTGCACAAGAACAACAATGAGCCTCGGCAATCAGAGCTAACCGTCACGCCTGATCGGCCTGGGCCAAACATCCAACCCTCAAACCCATGATCAAAAGCGAGGACTCACATGGCAGATGTCACAGTTAAACTGACTGTAGGAAGCTTTTCTACCGAGGTCACGGGGCCAATTGAGTACGTTGACAAGAAGGTCGAAGAACTGGTCGGCAGGTTCTTGACTTCATGGAAGCCAACTACGGCTGACCCGGCGGCCAGCGCCGTTCCCCTTGCTTCAGGCGGAAAGAGGACAAGCGCTGGTGAATTCATTAAACAGGCCAAAGCAAAGAGTCAGTCCGATGTTGCCTTGTTACTCGGTTACTACATCGAGAAGATCAACGGCATTCGAAATTTTACGTCCACGGAGCTTTCAACTTTCGGCAAAGAAGAAGCAAAACGCCCATTTAGCAATGTGAGCGACGTTATTGCCAAGCTCACGGCGCGCGGACTAATGATGAGTTCGGGCGACAAGGAAGGGCATCGATCGTACTCCCTGACCGCCAGTGGTGAAGAATATGTCGAAGCGATGATGGAACCGAAGAAGTAGCGGACCCACACCAGTGCTGGAAGATCTTCGCCACATCCGCAGAGAAATAGATGCGATCGGCTTGTTGATTCGAAACGGGCCGAAAACTCTCGCGACGGACGATCCGATTGTCGAGAGGATTCAAGATCTTGTGCTCAGCTGGGCAGTTTCGGTTCGACCAGGTCTGGCAGCGATTGGTGTTCCCAAGGAGGTATTAGACAGAGGAGACCAGTTTTTATCAGAAGTTGGGCGATTGGCTTCGCGGATCTATCCACGAGCCAAGTATCTTTCATCATTGAGAGCCTTCCGAAAGGTTCTTATTGATCAAGTTCTCCCAGAAGTTGCACGTATTCCAGTTCCGCAGTCATTCACATCCCCCATCACTGGAAATCTGCTTCCAGAGATTTCAGACGTGCCCAATCAATTAATTCCCAATGCTTTGTATGGATGGGCCCCTCAACTACGCAGATTCCTGAAAGAACATGCCTTTGAAAGAAACGTGTTCATTATGGTCTCATATCGAGTGAAACTCGCCCCCTTGGTTAAGCGAGTTAAGAGGGCCTTAAGTGATTTGCGCTTGAGCCCCATCGTCGCTAAAGAGCACAGCCTGACGGACGATCTCTATAATCCGATTGCTTGCCTCCTCTGCTGCAGCTACGGTGTGGCGATCTTTGATCGAGCTGAAACTACCCAGATGCACAACCCAAACGTGGTGTACGAGCTTGGTATGATGCAACTGCTAAAAAGGCCATGTGTAATTTTGAAACACAAGGACCTAAAGAAGATGCCTTCTGATCTGCTGAGTCGGCTATATGAGGATTATTCTTCGCAAGATGAAGCTGCAAAGAAAATCTGTGACTGGTGGGCGCGCATTAGCCGTGAATAATCGCTACAGTAGTGTCGAAACGCGGCCCCCAAACTGCGCGACCGACAGTCCTTCGCCTCACGACCTCTGCTTAATGAAGGTGGTGCAGTCGGGTTCAAAGTCTAAGGAGCACCGCCTCGTCGAGCTAGGCTGTGGAAAACAGGCGAAACTTACACATGTGCTTACGCATTTTCACCGATGTGTTTATGTAAGTCGTTTATTATCAATCATTAACTGGCAGACGCAGCGGACTTAAAATCCGCAGGTCCCTAAAGGACTGTGGGGGTTCGATTCCCCCTCCCGGCACCAGCTAACCCATTCAGAAACCGCTAGTTAACTTGCGGGTACTCTCAGCGAAAATGTACGCCGCCCCGTTTTCCACGCCCTCGGAAGAATATTCGTCCGCGCCGACCACGAGCACGCCGTCACCGATTGCCACAGAGTCCCCGAATACGTCACTCGCCGCTGCGTCGGACGCTCGGATTTCCTCGGCTGTAGTAGCGTTTGTCCATCCCCCAGGCGGCTCAAGAAATATCCAGCCGACTCCCTGATAGTCCTGTACGCCAATAGCTCCGGTCAGCACAATGCCGCTTGCGATTGCCAGTGAGAATCCAAGCGCGGCTCCCCCGCCACCCTTGCTCACGCTCAGCTCCGCCGTTTGTGTCATGCTTTTTGGCCATCCGGTCGAAGGGCGAGCATATACATAAACCGCGCCTTGACTTGCGCCGATCTGCTCATAGGGAGCACCTACGGCTACCGTATCGCCACTCAGAGATATCGATTGGCCGAATCGCCCATTCCTCGTTGAATCGGAGCCGGTAAACTCGGTAGTCTGCGCCGAAACTCCGCTCCAGCCAGAAGTTGGTTCGGTAAAAAGGTACGCGCTGCCCTGCTTGACGCCTTTGATTTGGGCTTGGGGCGCTCCCACCGCAATGTGGCGCCCGCTAATTGCTACGGATTGGCCAAACCAGTAAAGGCCTCGCTGGTCGGTTCCAACAAGTTCGGCTGTCTGTGTCATATTGACCCACCCGCCCTCGGGCTCAACGTAAACATACGCGGAGCCTTGCTCCCCCTTGGTTCCATAGATCGAGGCGAAGAGGTATCCTGCCACGATGGTGTCACCGTCAATCGCGACGACCGGAGGGCCGCCGACACCAATCCCGCTTTCCGTGACGGTCAACTCCGCTGTCTGCGTCATATCTGTCCAGCCATCCTCAGGCTCCACAAAGACGAAGGCGGCCCCGCCTTCGGGGGCACTACCGCCTACAACGATTGTGTTACCACTAATTGCCACTGAGCCTCCAAAGCCTCCGTAAATAGTCCCGCCAGTCTGCGTCAAGGTCGCGACTAGTGTGGGGTTGCTCCAGTCGCCGCCTGTTTTGAGAAAGACATAAGCGGCACCACAGCCGCCGCATCCAACCGAAGAAAGCCCAGCCCCGACAACCATGGTGTTCCCGCTGACCGCGACGGCGCTGCCAAACGCCGACCCTAACTGCGTCCCCGTTATTTCTGCGATCTGTTGGAACGCGACGCTCTTATCAGCCACTCCGCGGGAGTTGCTCTGAGCGAAGGCGCTTGCGCAAAATAGCAAAGCTAAAGCAGTAGCAGTTTTCATTTGGGCACCTCAAGGGGCAACTACTCAAGCTGTTCGATTACGATAAACACGTTGTATTTGAGTGGTTCTGTCCCGCCCTGATGGTTGAAAGTTGTCGCATAAGAAATAGAACTGCCTCCAAGATCGCGTACAACGAAAGCGGCAGTTGCGGCATTGTTAGACCCGGTGAAGGCAGCAGTGTACCCTTGCTGACTGCCAATCTCATCGGCCCATTGAAGTGTCAGCTGCCAGTACTCGCCTCCGTTGTTCCCCGTTGTTGCGCTCATGTAAGCGTTCACGCGGAACACGCCGCTGGTGGGCGGAGTGTAGATTGACGTGACTGGAATTTTCTTACTCTGATCTGTTAGGGTGACGGTTGCCACGACGCACGGAAATGCTGAGCATTGAGCAAAGCCGGACACATTCATCCCAATTACGAATACCAGTAAGACTAAGCAGCGTTTCATAGACCCTCCCTTTGAGCGGAGGCATTCTATTCCGAACGGGCCCTCGGGAATAGAGTCTTGCGTTTTTTCAAAACAGCCCACTACCGAAATCTCTCTGCCCAAACTCTGACCATTGGCTCCAAATGGGCCCTCTCCGGACTACACTGGATGTCTCGCTAGATTTTCGCAAGTGTCTGGTAGCACAAGAAAATGGGTTGGTTGTGCCGAGCGTGGAAGGGACTTAAAATCCGCAGGGGCGAAAGCTCTGTGGGGGTTCGATTCCCCCTCCCGGCACCAGGCGATTCGTTGCGCTGGCCAGTTGAGCGAGCAGCTGAGATCTAACCTATGTTGTTCTCGCCTCGTTTTTCGCCCACTGCGGCGACGATCAGGGCAACAATCCGTAAACATCCAAATTAGTCGTCGTGCCCACGTAGACGCGGCCATTGACCACTGTGGGCGCGGTCTTATCAGCGGCGCCGTCCAGAGCATCCCGCGTGGGGTTCTGGTCGGTGCCGTAGATTTCGGTTGCCATGTTGGTGTGATTGTATGCGTGGAGGAGGCTCGACTCCCATTGCAGAACCCAGACCACGGCGTTGGTATTTCCGTTCGCCGAAATTACCGGCGCCGGAGCGTTCATCGTGGTCGAGCCTTTGTTCACTGCCCGCTTCGATAGTTTTCCATCGGTCAGGGTAAAGACCTTGAGCACGTCGTGCAATCCGAAGATATAAACGAAGCCGTTCCAATAGGCCGCTTCATTCCAGACGCCGTTGACCGACTGCCCCGGAATCGAACCGAGAATCGCTCCCACCAGTTGCTGCGGAATCTGGCCGTTGCCATTGGCGTTGTAGCCGCCAAGGGCGTCGCGGTTGAGCAGGTAAACGGTTCCTTCCTTGCCGCCCGCAATCGCAAGATGTGGATAAGTCCCGGGCTGATCGGGCAAAATCGATATTCCAGCCGTGCCCACATCCCAGTCATAGGTGTTGAGCTTCGCTTGATCGTACGGCGTGAAGTATTGATCTACCGATAATGTTCCGCTGACGGTGTTCTGCGACATCTGGATTACCGACTCGCCGTAATCGAGGCCGCCGGTGTTAGCGTCGAAGGTTCCGTTGCCCGTGCTGAAATAAATCTCGCCGTCGGTATCGGCAGAGAGTCCGGCGCCGTTCTGCCAGATTCCGCCTTGTTCGCCGTTTGGCGTAGCGAGCCAGGCACCAGTCTGTTCCAGGGTTCCCGACGGTGCGCCGTAGGCAAGCACCCAGCCGTGATAATTGCCGTAGTCTCCAAGCGAAGCCGAGGCCATGTAAACCACGCCATTCGAGAGCAACAACGCCGGGCGGATCATTTCCAGAAACGGATCGAAAGCGATCACTCCGCCGCTGCTTCCCTCGCCCGTGCCGGGGGCCGAGGCCTGAATCACAACCGGGCCGTTAAACTTCTCGTCCCCGGTGGTCACATCCAGGGCATGCAGGGTGTGGAAGTAAGTGGTGACGCCGCCGCTCACTTGTTGCGTGCGCGCTTCAACGTAGATCGTGTTGGTCGTGGGATCGATTACGGGAGTCGCGGTGATGCCGAACTCCGTCTGATGCAGGCAGTACGGGCAGAAGGAACCGAAGGCGCTCGAAGGGATGGTGCCGATGCCTTCCGCTGCGTTATTGAAATTGATTTGCCACAGAGGCGTTGTCTGCAGGCCGTCGGCATCGAGCGCATAAACGCTGTTGTGCTCGGTGGCCACATAAACGACATTGTGATAGCCCTGGTTTGGGATCAGCACATTGGCTATGTATAAGGGCTGTGCCCGGACGTTTCCATCGAGCGCGTAGGTGAACAGCTTGCCGAAGGTGTTTTGATTGACATTCGCCGGCGTGAGGACGATTTCAGAGGTGTTCGCGCCGATGCGCTGATTGCCGTTCGCGTAAGTGAATACGCCCGCATTATTGGTCACAAAAACCTTGGCCGTACTCTTCACCGAACTGCCGATTACTTTCGCGGCAATTGTGTGCGCTCCGACCTTAGCCGGCGGGAGATAAAGCCCGGAAGTGCTGATGGTCCCGACCGTGCTGTTCCCCCCAATCAGGCCGTCGACGGCCCATACCACGCCGTTCGAACTGCCGGTAACGGTCGCGGTGAATTGCGCGCGTCCGGTAAACGTCACAGGAATATTTGCGGGATGGATGGCGACTGTAACCGTGGCGCTAAGCACGCCTGCGCTGCCGAGGACGATGAGAGCCAGACTAAGGACCGATATTCTCTTCATGATTCGATTCATGATTCGATCTCCCTATGAATATGTGTAAAAGATGCTCTTGCACGAATTCGGTGTTTCGTTGAATCGGTGGTTCGTTAAATCGGTGGTTCGGTGAGACGATGGCCGGTGCTCGCAGTCCGCAAACCGATCGTGACGGATCGATTTGCGGACTCGCACCGGATGTTATGAGCCGCTTCCCGAGAGCGAGACTTGCTGCGGACTCGGATCGGAATTGTCGTTGATGTTCAGATACGCTTGCCCCACACCCTGCGTCGTCGGAGTAAATACGACATTGATAGTGCACGTGCTCCCGGAGGGCACGGAACCGTTGCAGGTATTAGTCTGGGAAAATTCGGAGGGGCTGGGCCCGGTGAATGTGATGCTGCTGATGTAGAGCGTACCGCCTCCGTTGTTCAGCAAGCTCACCGCCTGCGGAGCGCTGGACGTTCCCACGGTAACCTGGCCGAAACTAATCTGAGGCGGCTTCGGCGAGGTAATCACGGCGTTGGGCTGCACGCCGGCGCCGCTCAAGCTGACAACCTGCGGACTGCCGGCGGCGTTATCCGTGATGTTGAGATTGGCGCTGAACTGGCCCGTGGTTGTTGGCGTGAAGGTCACGTTGATCTGGCAACTGCCGTCGACTGGCAGCGATGCCGGGCAGTTGTTGGTTTGCGTAAATAAAGTGGGATTGGTGCCGCTGATCGCGACGCCGTCAATCGCTACAGGCAGGTTGCTGGAGTTAGCTACCGTTACGGTTTGCGCCGCGCTGGCAATATTGATGTCCTGAAGGCCGAACGCCAGATACGACGGATTCACTACGACCGTTCCCGCCTCTCCGGTCCCGATCAGTCCGATACTGTGCGGACTGCCGGCGGCGTTGTCTTTAATGGTAACGAAGGCCGTCTCCGGCAAGCCGATCGACGGGACAAAGGTTATGGAAAGCTTGCAGCTTGCCTTGGGTGCGATCGACGTACCGCACTTATTCGTTAATTTAAAATCGGCGGCGTTCGTTCCCGTAATCTTGATGCCGGTAATGTCGAGAGCCGCGGCTCCAATGTTCTTCAGCGAGACGACCCAGGCTGCGCTCTTCTGCCCGATGGTGGTGGTCGCAAAGGTGTTGCAGGGGTTCGAGACGACCAGAGCGGGAGCAGAACCCGTGCCGAGAAGTCCGAAGACATCCAGCTCAGTCTGCGTGGCCACGTACACTCGTCCGTTTGCGATTGTGGGCAACTGGAATTTATTGCCGCAGCCAAGTTGGTCTCTTCCACTGGTCGTCTGGCTGCTGCTGTAAAGCATCGTCGCCACGTTGGTCGCATCGTAGGCGTACAGGATTGCCTGGGAATCTCCGGGCTCCTCGCCCAGAGAATCGAGGCGTTCAACCGCCCATACGATTCCGTTGGTGGTACCGCTGGCGGAAATCGATGGAGTCGCGCCAACGTTAAACTGGTTCGTGGTGTGGACTGGAGTGCCGGAGAGCAGCCCGTTCGACATGCTGTACATATCCAGGTTGTAGCCTTTGCCTCCCCATCCGTTCGTGCCCGCCATATAAATGTAGGTGCCGGAGGGCCCTTGCCACAGAGCGGGACTGCTCCAGAAGCCGCCGGGGGCGTCGGTGAGTTCCTGAATCACATTATCGGTGCCGCCAGAGCCGGTTTCATACTGGCCGAGGTCGCTGGGATTGAGCATGTAGACATCGGTTGTGTCACAAGTGGCGCCGGTAATGTTGTTGCCGCTTTTCCCGATGACCAACAGTTCATTCGGGTTACTCCCAGGCTGCGTGGGGAGCAACATCGGCCCGGCGGAGCCCAGGTCAAGATCGTTGCCCTTGCGGCAGATTTGATCCATGGGCGCGAAATAGTCGGCGACGGTGAAGCTTTGCGTGCTCGGATTCGGAGTGAGCCTGAGCACCGTGTCGCCGTAGTCGACGCCGCCGCTGTTGGCGTCAAATAAGGTGTCCCCGATCGAAACATAAATATTTCCGGCGCTGTCTGTGACCAGACCGTTTCCGGTTTGCCAAATCCCACCCAGCACCGTGTTCGGCGCGGTGTTGAAAATTACGGGAGCTTGCGCCAGATTTTGCGTGTTGTAGCCAAAGATCCAGCCGTGACCCGCGCCCGCCCAGGCGATGTAAACCCAATTGTTCGACAAGGTCAAACCCACACGTTGGATATCGGCAAGCGGATCGAAGGGAACCTCGCCTCCGGTGCTGCCGGCGCCAACTCCCGGTACGCTTCCCTGAATTACGACCGGACTCCCGGATTCTTCTGCGCCGGTGGTGATATCGACGGCGTGCAGACGCTGGTAATAAGAAGTGACTCCGCTCACGGTCTCCGCCGTGCGTGCGACGAAGTACATTACTCCCGCAGCCGGACTTTGCGCGGTGAGATTGATGACAGGAGTTCCGGTGATGCCGTAGTAGGGGAAAACATTGCAGCTGATCTCTGTGGTGCTGCCGTCGGTGCCGCAAGGCACGGGCACAATACCATTGGCAGGATTGATCAGGCTTGAATGCCACAGCGGGGTCGTCGACTTCAGATCCGCATCGAAAGCGTACACACTGTCGTTTTCCGTCACCACATAAACAACATTGTGA
>Ga0210398_10000448_pt1 | contig 47152 bp, 37 predicted proteins | sample IncBWC4OmetaG_FD_161047 | JGI IMG/M metagenome (GOLD analysis project Ga0210398, IMG submission 161047) | Forest soil microbial communities from Barre Woods Harvard Forest LTER site, Petersham, Massachusetts, United States - Inc-BW-C-4-O | ecosystem: Environmental > Terrestrial > Soil >...
CATCAAACGAATGATGCGCGAAGCGAAACCGATCGCGAGTCTCTTCAAGCCATTCGACGAGGCGGTGCTTTTGCGCGCCATTCGAAAAGCGATATTTTCCGCCCCTTGAAGACAAACACGGCCCGGCCACGAAGAGCTGCCAACCGTCCTGCGGCAAATTTCGTTTTGAATCCCTTTAAGGGGCCTTTTCCCCCTTGTCGCTGCCGCCTCGATGCTTTATAAAACCCTGATGTATGCGCAGTGACGCATTAATTCACTTCCTGATACCAACGCTACCGGCGGCGTCGAACCCACGTGCCTACCAAATCAACATCGGTGAGAAGACCAGCAGATCGCGTCGCCTCGACTCATACTACCAGCCTGCGCGATGACCGCACCCGGCGGGAAATTGAACGCATCGCGTCGTTGCTGAGCGACCTTTCTGCAGAGATGGCGCAGGCGCCTGCGGATGCGGTGGACGGCGAAATCGAAAAATGGCTCGGCAAAATCTCCCTCGCACTAAATCTCGATCGCAGCGCAATCTACGAGCGCGATGCGGCGGGCCGGCCAGTGCGGACCTCGCATACCTGGCTCCGGGCCAATTTCCCACCTTTTCCGAAAAATTATGATGCGGAAAAACTTTTCAAAAAAACCACCGATTGGGTCATGGCCGGCAACCAGTTTGTCTTCGCCCGTCCCAGCGAGATTCCGTTTGAAGTAGGTGATGCCAGGCCTTTCATCGAACGCTACGGGCCCAAGGCCTCCGCAGTGATCCCGATGCGCGCTGGAGGCCGCGTCATCGGAGCGGCTTCCTTCGGCAGGTTCCGCTCGCCGCGCGAATGGAGTCCTCAACTGCTCGACCACTTGGCCCTCGTGGTTCGCCTGTTCGGAAGCGCAATCGAACGAAAACAGGCCGAAGCATTGTGGCGCGCAGCTCGCGAGGAACTCGCACTCGCGCAACGCCGGAGCATGATGGGCGAGCTGGTCGCCTCTCTTACGCACGAACTCAATCAGCCGCTGGGAGCGATATTGAGCAACCTGGGCGGGCTCGCGCGTCTGATGGCGCACGAAAACCCGAATCTCGCACTAGCGGCAAATGCTATAAACAACGCGGTTGAAGATGCCAAGCGAGCGGGTGAAATCGTCCGGCGCTTCCGGGCAATGTTTAAGGGCGACGGCTCCGGGAAGGCTTCCATCGATATGGGTAGCCTGGTCACCGAAGTAGTGAGGCTGGTCGGGAGCGAGACCGCCATGCGCGGTATAATCATCGCGACGAGGTTATCACCGTCGCTCCCAACGATTTTGGGCGATCGCATTCTTCTCCAGCAGTGCATCTTGAATCTGCTGCTGAACGCCTTCGATGCGGTCGCAAATGTTGCGCGTGACCAGCGCAAAGTGACCATCGAAGTAGCCCGGAACGAACGGCGATGGGTCATGGTCGCAGTGTGCGACGCTGGCCCAGGCATTGATCCGTCGGTCGCTGGGCGACTGTTTGAGCCATTTGTTACGACCAAAACCAGCGGAATGGGATTGGGCTTGCTGGTGACCCGTTCGATAGTTGAGGAGCACGGAGGAAAAATTTCCGCGCAACCCAGGAAAGAGGGCGGGACCATTTTCACTTTCACGCTTCCTATTGCGGAAAATAGCGGTGCGAAGTCATCAGCGCGCGCGGCCGGCAAGCAACCTCGAGAAGAACGGAAGAAATCTTCCCGGACGCCCGTAGTGGAGAAGCCGAACTTCGACGCTAATTAGACCGCGCGGAAATCGGCGGGACCCGAAGTCTATCGGCCATCCGAACCAGATCAGCGAGCGAATCGGCGTTCATTTTGTTCATCACTCGCCCGCGGTGGGTCTTGATGGTGCGCTCAGTGGCGCCCAATACTGCGCCTACCTGCTTGTTCAAGAGACCGCCGGTAACGAGGGCGAAAACCTCACGTTCGCGCGGGGTGAGGGTCTCTTCTCGTTCCTTCAGCTCCGCGCGATGCATATTGTCTGCACGCTTTTGGCGTGAGAGATCCGCGGCGCGCCCCACCGTCTGCAGGAGTGTCAGGTCATCAATCGGCTTTTGCAGGCAATCAACCGCGCCTTCGCGCATCGCCTGAACCCCAATCGAGATATCGTTATAACCCGTAACCAGAATGACTGATGCGCAGGGCGCGGACTGTCTGACCTCCGCCAATAGCTGCAACCCGTTCATTCGCGGGAGGTAGATGTCGGCCACGATGCAATCGTAATTCTTGAAGTCTGATGACTCGAGGAAGCTCTCCGCGGACGGATACGACTCGATCTCAAAACTTGCAGTCGTGAGTTGAAATACGAGCGCCTCACGAAAACGGTCATCGTCCTCCACTACGGCGACGATGGTCCTTGCCGGCGTTTCGCCCTTCTCGACGGCAATACTTTCGGGGCGAATCAGGGGTATCGAATTCTCATCTTTCATTGCGATATTCCTGTCGGGAAGACCATTTTTACGCCACGCCGCTATCAATGGAACAACCGAGACCAGAATTCGACGCTGTGTCGCAAACGTTGCTTACTCTAATCTGATTCGCTGGTCTATCGGACCCTGGTCTTAAACCGCGGGCTCTAACGGAACTACAGTGGGGACCGGAAAAGGTAGGACACGCTGAGGCGCAGATCCCAGTTATACTTTGGCGTGTTGGTCCAATCCGGGTATGCATTCGCCTCGAGTCCCACGGTCAATTTGTGGAAAAACAGTTTCCCGATCGTAAAGTTCGCCGGAATCTCGTTGGTATTCTTCTCGAAGTCAACCGTCATGATGGGTTCGGTTCCGACGAACCAGTCGCCCGAAAAGTACTTGAGCAGAAACGGTTGCAACTGCAGTTGATTCACTCCGGTCCGCTTCGCGCTCCCGGCATACGAAAGAAATTCCTGCGCGATGAGGGCGAACTGCCACCCTTCGAAGTACCTGTTACTCCAACCGAGTGCCGGCCCAACCTGGTATGCTTGTTGACCCATCTCCGCATGAGATGCGGTTGGGAAGACAAATACCGGCCCAATCCCGAATCTGCCCCACTTCTCCGAGTCTTCCAGGATAGGAAGAATCAAATAGGCCAAATCACCCACCCCGGCTTTAGTTGGCCCGGTCGTGTCATCCATCTCGAATGGAGACCATTGGAGTCTCGTCCAAATCGGGATACCGAGATCAAAAGTCGCCACCGATTTGATTTGCACGTAGCCAATACTGCCGTCCGCTTGATGATACTGGTAGTACTGAGGTTTCACCGTCAATGCCCAGGCAATCAGCAGCGGATCGGTCGCCTCTTGAACCGAAAAGCCATCGTTCTCGCCCTTCGGTTGGTCTGCCGCAATGTTGCGAAGAATCGATTGCCCGAAATTCAGGCCTGACAGTGACGAGGCACCACCATTAGGAGGCATGGGCTTCGCACTCAGGTCTGAATCTCCTGACGCGAATGCTCCAGTAGCCGATGCAACACTCACGAAGGCGCACAGGATCGTGGTTCGCCAAATTGACGAAAAATTATAATGATGGCGCATAATCCTCGTGTCGGTAACTTCGCAAGTTCGTTCCGTTCCGCTCATCGCGATTTGGTTGGCTGGATAGTATGCACAAAACACCCGTTCCGGCCGATGGGACTTTGGTCGCACTTAATGGCAAACGAGAATGGCTGAGAACCATTCAAAGGGAACGACAAACGTTGGCTCCCGGCTAAGGTTCTTGTTCGTGGTAGCTCTTCGGCCGAACATCTCCCGTCCCACCCTGCCCATGCTCCAACCTCGTCACCATTTGCTGCACTTCGGGATTTTCTGGCTCCAGCTCTTTGAGGCGTTGCGCATATTTTAGCGCCTCAGCAGATTGCCCGGCTCGATCGCAAAAGCTTGCCAGCGCCGCGAGTGAATCGCGGTCATAGGGGTTAAGCCCGAGGCTGCGCTGGAGCCTTTCGATTGCGCTTCCAGTTTGGCCGTCGTCCTCCAGGGCGACCGCGTATACATAGGCATACCTGGGGTTAGCCGGATCGTTCCGCGATGCTGCCGCGAGCAGATCGAGGGCTTTCCGGCCCTGCTTCTCACGCACCATCAGCAGGCCAAGCGCGTGCAGCACTGAGGCGTCGTCCGGCGAACGCTCCAGCGCGCGACGAAGCACCGCCTCGCCCTCGCCGTCCCGGCCCGACGACCTATACAGATCCGCAAGGTTGACTGCGGCAGGGGTAAAGGAGGGGTCCAGCGATAACGCAGTGTGGAGCTCGGCTTCCGCTCGATCAATTTTACCTTGCTTGCCAAGGAGCAAGGCAAGATCCAGATGCGCTTCGGGCCGGTCCGCGTTCAATTCCTGCGCGGCAACGTATTCTTTGGTGGCGCGGTCCAAAGCGGCAACCATATCCGAAGGCAGCGCAGCCTCTGATGCACTCGCCATCACGTCCGCAGCTTCGATTCGGACATCTCTCACCGCATCGTCGAGTAGGGGCGCCAGGATGATCGAACTCTGAGTGGGATCCGAGTTGGACAACGCGTGCGGGACAGCGCGTCTTACCAGCGAAGATTGGTCGGACGTCGCTGAACGGATGGCCGCTTCGGACGGCGACGGAGCATAGGCGGAGAGCAACGACAATGCGGTGGCGCGGGCAATCGCGGGCTGCGCACGATCCGCGGTTAGCGCCATCAATGACTCTGGTGCCCCCGGCGCACCCTGGTTTGCTGCCCATAGCACCTGGGCGAACTGCTGAAACCCAACCGGCGCATGTCCATACCAATTGCCAATCGCGTCCGAGGCCCATTGTGCTGACTTGTCGGCATGACATTGGTTGCACGCGTTGGGAGTGCCGAACTTCACTGACAAGTCGGGTCGTGGAATGCGGATGCTGTGGTCGCGGCGCTTATCAATGACCATGTAGGTGCGCGTCGGCATGTGACATTCGACGCACTGCGCCCCGGCGGATCCAAGCTCATGAAAATGATGCTTTGGCGAGTCGTATCGCTGGGCCGAATGGCATTGCTCGCAGACATGGTTGCCATCGGCGCGAAGCTTGGCGCTGTGAGGATCGTGACAGTCGCTGCAAGTCACGCCAGCATGGAACATGCGGCTCTGGATGAAGGAGCCGCATTCGTAGACCTCGCCCTTGATTTGACCGTCGGGGAAGTACAGGTCATCCGTTAGCAACGAGACACGATAGTCATCGCCGACCGGCTGTCCGTGCACGTCGGCTTCGCGAATCTGGCCGCGGCGCGCATGGCATCGCGCGCACATCTGGATTTCGCGTTCCGAGGCGCGGGCGACGCTTCGATGGGGAGCTCCGGTTGCGGGGTCGACAATCCATCGGAGGCCCTTGCGTTCGTCGAGCGCAATCGTCAACCCTTCGTTTGCGGCAAGCTGCTCCCAATCGCCTTGCTTCTTTGCCCACCTGACATGATTGGAGCCGGGGCCATGACACGCTTCGCAGGCGACGTCCACCTCGGCGTAGGAGGTCGCGTAGGTACGAGTCTTAAGATCGTAGTTCTTCCTGACATTGGTCGAGTGACAATCGGCGCACATATAGTTCCAGGTCTGATCGATGCTGGTCCAATGCAGCGGACTCGAGCTTGATACCTTCTGGCTTGGATAGAGAAAAAACCAGCGGCGGCCGCCGCGTTCGCGGGGACGGCTGTCCCATGCAATTCCAAGTGCTTGCAGGCGGCCACCGGGAGTCTCGATGAGATATTGCTGCAATGGTGAAACGCCAAAAGTAAATTTGATTTCATAGTCGTGCAGCGCGCCGTCAGAGCCGTCGGTGCGAACCATGAATTTTTTGCCTCGCCGAAAAAAAGTCGAGGTGACATCTCCATTGACGAAGCTCTGGTTATTGAAGTCACCGAGGACCGTCGCATCGCTTGCCGGCAGCATCGCAAGTTGATGATGCGATCTGGTCCAGTGAAGGAGCTCATCCTGATGGCATCCGCCGCAGCTCCCCGCGCCGATGAAGGTAGGTGGCGGCACCGACGATGGCCTTGGGTCAAGACCACGCCGTTGGTGACGAAGGGCAACGCCAGCGCACGCAAGGACTATCGCCGCGACGATGCCGAGAAGCTGGCTCCGGCGACCGAACGAAAACTTTGCGGAACGCGGCGATATCGGATGGGCCCGACTTGGAGTCGCACCCGGCCGTTTTGTTTTGCTCCTCTTCGCCAAATGGATGACCTGACCCAGCCGTGGTCGATTCTCGCAGACGATATACTAACCCGCCCCCGGGAGAGAATTCGTGTCGCGCCCACGATGGTCCCCGAACCGAGTTGATCTGTCGATACTAAGGCTCGAATCGAGAATCTGTGATACGTCATCAAGTGGATTTCGCTATCGTGCGATTAGGAAATAAACCTGCGATGGAACTGATCGTCTCAAAAATGGATGCGCGGAACGTGGCGGTGGTGGTCGCCCTGGCGATGCTCGTGGCATGGAGAGTCGGCATTCGCATGGGCAACTGGTTGCGTCTCAAAGGCGGCGGCGGGAGACAGCCGTCGAAGTTTGACGACGCCAGCATGGCGCTCTTGGGCTTGCTGCTGGCCTTCACTTTTGGAGTATCGATTGGTAAGCACGACCAGCGCCGCCTGGCGGTCGTCGCAGATAGCAACGCAATCGGAGACTTTTATACCTGTGCAACGCTTCTCAAGGAGCCTGCCCGGACCAAGTTACAATCCGTGATAAGGGAATATGCCGAGCTGCGTCTCCATCTGGCGCAAGGGCGAATCGATAGCGTCGAGTTTGAGAACGCTCTGACCAGGTTCCAGGAAATGCAGGGTCGGATGGCTGAAGTGGTAGGGCAGGCAGTGAGTGACGGCACCCCCATCGCAATACCCTTGATCAATTCGCTGAACGAGGTGACCAGCAACCACGCCGCGCGGCTCGCGGCCGTCCGCGATCAGGTGCCTTTGAGCATAGTGACGCTGTTGTTTGTCTCTTCGATCATTACCACGATGTTGGTAGGCCGAGAGCAGGGATACGCGGCGATTACTGAGCTCGCCGGGACCCTGTGTTTCATATTGCTGGTATCCTTAGCGATCTACGTTACTCTCGATTTGAATCAACCGGATCGTGGCGTTATCAGGGTTAGTCAGGAGCCGCTGGAAAGGCTGCTTTCCTCCATGCCCAAATAGTTCGCTAGCCGAATATTCCGGAACGCCCCAGACCGAGTGAACATTTCAATCTCCAGCCTTGATCGCGCGGATGCCCTCAATCAGCGCGATTTCCGCCAATATGTCGGCAGCACCTTCCTTGCAACCATCGCGATGATGATTCAATCGGTCGCGGTCGCGTGGCAGGTTTACGACCTGGTGCGCAATCCGCTCGCGCTCGGCTACGTGGGCCTGTTTCAGTTTCTGCCGCTCGCAATTTTCGCTTTGCCCGCGGGCGAGCTTGCCGATCGCATCGATCGGCGCGCGATGCTGGCAATCAGCTACGGAGTTCAGACCGTATGCGCCATTCTGTTCCTCGCGATGACCGTCGCGCGGCCACCAGGGATTTGGCCGTTCTATGCCGTTCTGGCGCTATTTGGCTCAGCCCGCGCATTTGCCGCACCCGCCTCACAGGCGCTGCTGCCCCGCCTGGTGCCGGAGGAAAGTTTTCCGCGCGCGGTGGCGCTGACCTCTTCGACCCGGCAGACAGCGGTGATACTGGGCCCGGCAATCGGTGGCGCGATCTACATCCTTGGACCGGCGGTCGCATATGGCGCATGTGCCGTGCTGTTGATAGGGGTCACGGTTTTGATCGCGAGCCTGCGAACCCAGAACGTTCCGGTCGCGCATCATTTGGACTCGGGGCCGCTGCGCCGGGTCATGGCGGGAATTGCGTTTATCCGCCGCAAGCCCGTCGTCCTCGGCGCGATCTCGCTCGATTTATTCGCCGTCTTACTCGGAGGAGCGACGGCACTGCTGCCGATCTATGCGCGCGACATCCTGCATGTCGGCCCGGTTGGTCTGGGCCTGTTGCGGAGTGCACCGGCGCTGGGTGCCGCGACATTGGGACTCAACCTGGCGCGGCGGCCGCTCGGGCAGAACGTCGGAAGGACCATGTTCGCATGCGTGGCTAGCTTCGGCCTCGCTACCATTGTCTTCGGCCTCTCGCGCAATTTTGCTTTGTCATTGGGGGGACTCGTCGTATTAGGCGCTTCCGATATGGTCAGTGTTTATGTGCGCTTGTCATTGGTGCAACTCGCCACGCCGGATGCCATGCGCGGGCGGGTCAGCGCGGTAAACTATCTTTTCATCGGCGCCTCAAACGAACTCGGCGAATTCGAATCAGGTGTTACCGCCGCGTGGTTCGGCACGGTTCCTTCAGTGGTAATCGGCGGTATCGGTACGCTGGTCGTGGTCGGGCTCTGGATGCTGATGTTTCCAGACCTGCGCAAAGTAAACCGCCTCTCCGATGTTATCTCGCCCTAACGCCTGCCCTCGAATAAATGATGAGACCATGTTTCCTGGTTTGCGGCGGACGACATCCTTCCTGTGAGGCTAAGATGCGTATCCCAATTTTACTCGCGCTCGCCCTCCTGCTTGCACCCGGCCTATGCGCGGCCCAGACCTTGCCCACTACTTCTTCGTCGGAGTTGCCGACACAAATTCCCAGTTTTGATCTGACGGCGCTCGATAAGACCGCCGATCCATGTGTGGATTTTTATCAATACTCATGTGGGAATTGGATTAAAAACAACCCGATTCCCCCGGACAAAACGCGATGGGGCCGGTTCGTATCGCTAGCCGAGTACAACCTCTACGTCCTGCGCGATATTCTGGAAAAAGCCGCGGCTCCGGGACCGCGGAGCGCCATCGAGCAGAAAGTCGGCGACTACTACGCGGCGTGCATGGACGAAGCCACTATCGAAAAAAAAGGCGCCACGCCGTTACAACCCGAGATGGAGCGGATCGCTGCCATCAAGTCGCGCAAGGAACTCATCGCCCAAGTCGCACACATGCATCGCAATGGGATAGAAGCCTTGTTCAGCTTCTATTCCATGCCGGACATGCATAACTCCAATCTTACTATCGCAAGCCTTGATCAAGGCGGCATCACCCTGCCCGACCGCGATTACTACCTGAAGGACGATGCGAAGTCGGTGGAGACGCGGCAGAAGTATCTCCAGCACGTGCAGAAGATGTTCGAACTGGCGGGCGACCATCCCGAAGTCGCCGCCGCCGCGGCCAAAAGCGTGCTGGCGACCGAAACCGGTTTGGCTAAGGCGGCGATGGATCGCACCGAGCGCCGCGATCCGAAGAACCTCGATCACATGATGGAGGCCACGGAAATCGCCACGCTCGCCCCCAACTTCGACCTCATTGAGTATTTCGCCGGCAACGGCTCGCCCAGGTTCACCAGCTTGAATGTCGGTAACCCCGCGTTCTTCAAGACGGTGAATGAGCAGCTATCCGGGGCTGCGCTCGATGACTGGAAGACTTACCTGCGCTGGCGCACGCTGGACACTTATGCCCCGGCGCTTTCCCAAGCATTCGTGGATGAAGATTTCGAGTTCAGCCGTAAATTCATGGCAGGCCAGAAAGAGATCGAGCCGCGATGGAAGCGCTGTGTCCGCTCCACCGATCACTCTCTAGGTATGGCTCTCGGCCAACTCTATGTGGACAAAGTATTCGGCCCGGATAGCAAGGCACGCACCCTTAAGATGGTGCAGGCGATCGAACAGGCGATGCATGCCGACATCGGACAAATATCGTGGATGTCAAACACCACCAGGCAGCGCGCTTACGCGAAGCTGAATGCGGTCGTCAACAACATCGGATACCCCGACCAATGGCGCGACTACAGCACCGTGATCGTCCAGCGCGATGACTATGCCGGTAACAGCAGGCGTGCCGCGGCATTCGAGGTGAAGCGCGAGAACGACAAAATCCAGAAACCGACCGACCGCAAAGACTGGGATATGACTCCTCCCACGGTCAACGCCTACTACCGTGCCGAGATGAACGACATCAACTTCCCGGCCGGCATCCTGCAGCCGCCTTTCTATGACAAGGAGATGGACGATGCGGTAAATTTCGGCGCCATCGGAGTAGTAATAGGACACGAGTTGACTCATGGCTTCGATGATCAGGGACGTAAGTATGACGCCGCGGGGAATTTGCAGGACTGGTGGACTCCCGAGGACCAAAAAGCCTTCGCGCGGCGCGCCGCGTGTACCGCCGACGAGTATTCCAGCTTCGTCGCCGTTAAGGATGACAAGGGCGAAGTCCATCTCAATGGCAAGCTCACGCTGGGCGAAAACACTGCCGACAACGGCGGTCTCAAGCTCGCCTATCTGGCCCTGATGAATATGATCGGCGACCACCGGCTGAAGCCCATCGATGGCTTTACGCCTCAGCAGCGCTTCTTCCTCGCGTATGGCCAGATCTGGTGTCAGAACGTTACCGACCGGCAGGCCCGCGTGCTGGCGATCGTCGATCCACATTCGCCAGGACGATGGCGAGTCAATGGCGCAGTGGAGAACTCCGCCGCGTTCCAGCAGGCGTTCAGTTGCAAAGACGGCCAGCCGATGGTCCGTGAGCCTGCGTGCAGGGTATGGTAGAAAGCAGGCCATTACACTGCTCGGTCAATGTGAAAAACCCGCTTGAAGGTCCGAGGACGGACTACCCTCACGGACTACCCTCAATGTCCGCCCACTCGTGGTGGTCTGCGCAGAATAATAGAAACCGGCCGATAAAGGTCATGGCGATGAACGAAGACGCTAATCAAGATTCGTTCGGTCCATACCTTGCGAACGAGCTCTTCGATCTCCTGCTCATGACCCCGGAAAGAATGTTCATGGCCCGCCTCGGTCACCAGAAAAAATCCGTCAAAGTCTCCGAAGCGGTCATAGCGCACACCCGCTACCTTGCCGGTGTATTCGATCCGCTCCTCATGGTGTGGGAGCACGGGTTGCGGCATACCAGCCTGGTTGGCGGTCCCATATGGTGACGGCTGGATCTGCGCCGGGTTACCGCCCAGACCTTTGACCCTGGCGGCAACGTAGGAAATGTAGCGTTGCAGCACAGGATACCACCGGTTGCTGGAGTCGACGAGTTGCAGTCTCCATCTAAGAATCGCCAGCAGGTTCTCCTCCTGCGGGAGAATGGCAGCGTCTTTCTGCACCGGAATGTTCATCTGAAAGGTCCCGACCACGTACCGCCAATTGATTTGTCCGGCAGCGTCGGATCTGGTCAAGCCCAAAGTATCCCGTTTTGGGCGCGGCCTCCGTGAGGTGACACGCCGCACCACGATATCGAATTCGTTTCCTGCGCGGATGCCGGCGGGCAAGTCGATCGTAATCAACCCGGCAAAGTTTTCCCCGGCGCCTGCCGGGATAGGGATATAGGTCATGCTACCCGCTACTTCGCAGCGTATCGTGTGGCTATCGGACGCCGACAGCACCGCCGCGGGATAGAGTTGCGCAGCCAATTGTAGGACGTCCGAGACCTCGACCTGCGGCCAGTAGATACTGGCAACGCTGCCCGCCGGCGTGTTGCGCCAGTCGATCATCAACTCGTCTGGGTAGTCCTGCAAATAGCCGATCGCTCCGCCGGTTAGAGGTGGACTCGGACGAATATCGAAGGTCTGCGGAATTCGGTGCGTAGCCGGAAAGCCGGGATTGCCGGACGGCGTAACCTGGAGATTACGCTGCGCGAGCTGATCGGAGTTTTCCGGATTTTCGACCACCCCATCGGAGTTTTCGATCGGCGCTTCACCGTAGGCGATTTGCGCCACGATGCAATGGTGAGTGCTGCCCGCAAGCCAGTACTGCGTCGTCCGCCCGCCGATCAGGTAGGTGTCATCGTAGACGTTTAAAAAACACCCGAAATAGGCCCACACGGAGTCATCACTCGCGGGGATTTGAATCGTTTGGTTGTTGACCCCCCCGCTTGCGAGGTCGGATTGGTCGGCGGCGGCAAAAAACGGAATGGTGCATCCGTTGATATTGCCGCTGCTGTCGGTCCCGGGAAGCGGGCTGGTGGGATTATTTGGCGAGCCCGCAGGCAGGCTCGGAAACGTGATGTAGGGGTCGCCCGAGGTGACGGCCGTCGCCGTGTTTATACAGTCAGTGTCGTTGGTTTGAGCTCCGAAAAGTCTGAAAAACACCAGCGTGGGCCCTCCGCCGACGGGTTCTGAGGCGCCGCGAAGTCGGACCCTTGCGATAGCAAAATTGTAGTTGTTGAACGGCGCACTCATGTTGGCCGGGTTGGGGGTAGCGGGGGTCACCGACGAATCCCCGGTCAGAGCGCCAGTCTGGTCGGGCAGAATTGAGCTTGAAGGATCAAATGGATCGGTACCGCTTGGGTTGCTGTAGTTGTTATTCAAGTAGCCGAGCAAATCCTGGATGTAGGTGTATGCCGCCGCAGTATCCAACGTGGTTGGACTTCCGGTCTGGAAGCTAAATGGCACATTGCCGATCGGCGTCGTATTGTTCGACTCCGGCGTGATGGTAAAGACCCGCAGATCCTGGCTGAGGTAGAAGGCGTTGTCTTGACTCGGGTCTACGTTGGTAAAATAGGGGTCCGCTCCGGCCGCCAGGTAGAAGACCGCGTTGGCCTGCGCAAGCGCGGTTATGAGTGAACGATTTGTTCAATCATGGTGAACAGAATTCAGCAGAGTGCTGGGGGAAGGAAATCGCCGCACGCAGACACTTACACCGACGGTCGCTAATCCGTACTTTTCGTAGCGCTCCTACCGGAAAGCGGGGGCGACCTCCCTGGCGAACAGATCGAGATTCTGTTCGATATCCTCGTGGCGGCAGGCCCAGCTGATCATCACGGTGCGCGCGCCCGCGTCGACGTATTCCTGGAGCCGTTTGCGGCAATCGTCAGGGTTGCCCCATAGCGTATAGCGGCCCGCTATCTTCGAGAAATCCTGCGCGTAGTTCCGGCCCAGCGCCTTGGCGGCCTGCTCGCGCGCTTGCTCGCGGTCGGGGTAAATCGATGCGAAGATGAACAGCCCGTTGCGAAAGGTGCTCATGTCGCGTCCGGCCTCGGCCCCGAACTGCTTAATCTTGCCGACACTCTCGGCCAACATTTCGGGCGTGTACATATATGGCAGCCATCCGTCGGCATACCTGGCGGCGCGACGCATCGCGGGTTCTTTGCGGCCTGCGACCCAAATCGGCGGATGCGGCTTCTGCGTAGGATGCGGCGCGAGCGTTACGCCGGAGAACTTGGTATAGCGCCCCGCGTAGGTCACGTTCTCCTCGGTCCAGAGTTTGGTGATCACTTCGAGCGCCTCGTTCGATCGCGAGCCGCGTTGATTCACCGGCACCCCGCACGCTTCAAACTCTTTGGGAAACTCACCGCCGATTCCGATGCCCATGTGATAGCGGCCGCCGGAAGCCACATCGAGCACCGAGGTCATCTTCGCCAGCACCGTGGGGTTGTAAAGCGGGAGCAGTACGACGGTGCTCATCAGCTTAATCTTGGTGGTCGCTCCCGCGGCCACCGAGAGACTAACAATGGTGTTCGAAATCGGCCCGTGGAACATCATGTGCTCGCCCGCACCGAGGTAATCATAGCCGAGACTTTCCGCGCGTCGGGCAAATTCCGGAATTCCCTTGGCGGCGGGCAGCGCTGCGCCGAATTCAATCTTGTCCATAAGCAAACCTCTGAGCGAAAGTTCGCACACCGCGTCGCGGCTTGACAACCCGGCGCAATGGCGGGAGGAAAGCAGCATGGCGAAGATTCTCGACGGCATTCGCGTTTTCGACTTGACGCTTGCGGCGGTCGGGCCCTGGGCAACCAAGCTGCTCGGCGCGCTCGGGGCCGACGTCATCAAGGTCGAAGCGCCGGGAGGCGACCGCCTCTCGCATGCGGTGCCGCCGATGATCAAGGGCAACTCGGTCCTCTACATTTCGGCGAATCACAACAAGCGGATGATCGAGTTGGACCTCAAGAAAGAAGCTGACCGCGCCATCGCGCTGAAGATTATCGAGAAGAGTGACATTTTCGTGCAAAACATGCGCCCCGGTGCGGTGGAGCGGCTGGGCCTCGGTTACGCGGTCGTCAGTAAGATCAATCCACGGATGATCTATCTGGCGGCATCGGCATACGGACGCATCGGCCCGATGGCGGGTGAGTCCGGCATCGATCCAACCGTGCAGGCATTCTGCGGATGGTGCGGCATCACCGGACCGGAACACGGCCGGGGCGAGATGTTCCGTCACCTGGCTCATCTGGACATCACGACATCAACCACCATCGTACAGGCCGTGCTTCAGGCGCTCATCGCACGTGAACGAACCGGGCGCGGGCAACTGATCGAAATTGAAATGCTCACTGCCGCGATGGCGCTGCAGACGACGCGGCTCGCGGAATACTTCGCGACCGGCCAGCAACCCGCCCCACTCGGAAGTGCAGCGGCCACCACCGCGCCGCATCAGGCATTCGAGTGCGAGGATGATCGCTACCTCGCGATCGGCGTCGAGCGCGACGAACAGTGGCCCGGCTTCTGCCGCGCGCTCAAACTCGACGAGCTGATTTCCGATCCTCGCTTCGCCACCAATCCGCTCCGAGTCACGCATCGCACCGAGTTGATTCCGATCGTGGGGGAGCGCTTGAAATCGAAACCGGCCGCATGGTGGATGATCCGGCTGAACAAGGAGCGCGTACCCAACGGACCGTTCCTCACCTTCGAGCAGTTACGCGCGCACTCCCAAGTGGTCGCAAACGATCACATCATCGAAATCGATACGCCGCATTGGGGTTCGATGCATGTTGATGGCCTGCCATGGAAGTTCGAGCTCACACCGTCCGGTCCGATTCGCGCCGGTGGCAAGCCGGGTGAACATACCGCTGAGATTCTTGCAGAGCTCGGGATTGTCGACGATCGACGCGCGGACGTATCGAAATGAGCAATGCGGGCAGTCTCGACGGATTTCGCGTCATCGATTTCACGCAGGGACTATGCGGCCCCTTCTGCACCATGCAACTGGGCGACGGCGGCGCGGAGGTCATCAAGGTCGAGCCACCCGGCGGCGACTTCTCGCGACGAATGGGCCCGCCCTTCGTCGGCGGCGAGAGTGCGGTTTTCCTCAGCGTCAATCGCAACAAGAAGAGCGTCGTGCTCGACCTCGAAACCTCATATGGGCGTGAAGCGGCCGCGCGGCTGGCGCGTGATGCCGATGTGGTCGTCGAAGACTTCGGGCCTGGCGCATCGGAGAGATTCGGCCTCGGTTACGCTCAACTGCGAGGCGGAAATCAGAAACTGATCTATTGCTCGATAACTCCTTTCGGCGAGGAAGGTCCACTTCGTGATGCTCCCGGGTCCGAGCTAGTGGTGCAGGCGATGGCCGAGTACACGGCCTCATTGGGGCGCATCGGCGATGCTCCGGTCCGGGTAGGCGCCGATGTGGCGACCCTCAACACCGGGACATTCGCCGCGCAGGCGATCCTTGCTGCGCTGTTTCATCGGCTCCGGAGCGGCGAAGGCCAACGCGTCGCGGTCAGCGAGTTCGGCTCGCTTCTGCACATGAGAGGGATCATGTGGCATTCGATGAGCGATCCCGACGACTGGTACGGCTTCCACCTCGACCACTACACCAACCCTCCTGACTGCGGCTATCAAACAAAGAATGGGGCCCTCTACTTCATTTTGCGCCGAGGTAGCAGCGAGGACTGGGATCGCTTAGTGATGGAACTTGGAATGGAAGAAGCACTCGCCGATCCGCGCTTCAACGACTATGGACGCGCCGCGACCAGTATCGGGCGCTACGCTACGGAAGTGAAACCTATCTGGGAAAAGGCGTTCGCTAGTCGGACCCGGGAAGAGATCATCGACCTGGTGAAGAGCATGGGAGGCGACGCGGTGCCGATGATGGATTACCCATCGTTGGTATCGCATCCGCAGGTCGAGGCACTGGGAATTATCACCCAAGTCGACCATCCTACCGCGGGATACTTCAAGATGGTGCGACCGGTTGCGCGCTTCTCCGAGACCAAGGACTCGATTCGAATGCCGCCTCCGCTTCTAGGGCAACATACGGAGGAGGTCCTTGGCGCTGCCGGACTAACTCGACTTACCAGGACCGACTCCCAATGATCGATTCAGGAGGCGAACGTGATTGTTCCGGCACGTAAGACCTACAAAGTCGCTAGCGAAAAAAGCATTCCTATGAAGACGCGGGACGGAATCACGCTTTATGCTGATGTTGTCCGTCCCGATGCGCCCGGGCGTTTTCCCGTGTTGCTCAGCCGCACGCCCTACAACAAAAAAGGAAGCGATGATCCCAATGGGTCCGGTTATCTGTTCGCTCGTTATGGTTATATCTCTGTCATGCAAGACTGTCGTGGCCGTTTCGAATCGGAAGGCGAGTACGACACCATTTTTCAGGAGATCGCGGACGGCTACGATGCGGTCGAATGGGCCGCGCGTCTACCATGGTCCAATGGCCGGGTAGGAACCACCGGCCAGTCTTACCTAGGACTGACGCAGTACATGATTGCCTGCAACGATCCGATGCCGCCTTCGCTGCAGGTGATGGCTCCGGTCTCGGCGTCTTCCGATTACCATGCCAGCTGGATCTACCACACCGGAGGAGCTTCGTTGTGGGGATGGATGATCCCTTACGCCATCTTCAAAGGGCTCAACACCTTGAAGAGAGCCAAGCGCAACGACCTATTCGAAAAAATGAAAGGGTATGTTGAAGGCGGAGAGTTTCCGATCATCCGGCAGACTCGTTTCGGCATGAACGCCTTCACCCCGCTAACCGACAATTGGTATCGCCACCTTCCTATCAAGGACTGGGGCGGGCTCCTAAAGGAGACGGCACCATACCTCGCCGATCATATTGCCCATGCCGATGACGGCGAGTACTGGTATCGCGCCAACGTCAACCGCCACGCCGCGAGCGTCAACGTGCCGATGCTCCATGTCACCTCGTGGTACGACATTTTCGGCGAAGGTGGTCAGCGCGCGTTTCGCAGCATCAAGGACAGCAGCAAATTCGAGAAGGCGCGCAACGGACAGCGCCTGATCATCGGACCTTGGGGCCACCTGCTCCCCTACCATGTACCAAGTTCACGCGGCACCGGCGATATCGACTTCGGGCCCTCCGCGCTCATCGATCTCAACGAAACTCTATTGCGATGGTTCGATTACTGGCTGAAGGATGTCGACCACCGAATCATCGATGAGCCGCCGGTTACGATTTTCACGATGGGTGAGAATCGGTGGCAGCAACTGGCTGACTGGCCGCCGCCAAATATGCGGCAAGTCCGATATTTCCTGCACAGCCAGCACGGCGCCAATGCTCTAAGTGGTGATGGCGTGCTTTCCACCGTACCGCCGGATGCCGAACCTGCCGATACCTACGTCTACGATCCGAATGATCCGGTTCCATCGCTGGGAGGCAATAACCTTGCGATTGATATCGGCGTCCAGGATCAACGCCCGCTCGAGGAACGCCCTGACGTGCTGGTCTATACTTCCGATCCGCTCGAGCAACCACTTGAAGTCACCGGACCGGTGACGGTCTCCTTGTGGGCCTCGTCCTCGGCCATCGATACCGACTTCACCGCGAAGCTGGTGGATGTGCATCCCGACGGCTACGCGCGGAATCTGGTGGACGGCATCCTTCGCACCCGCTACCGCGAATCCGCCAGCGCGCCGAAAATGATGGAAGCCGGCAAACCGTACCTGTTTACAATCGATTTGTGGGCGACCAGCAACGTCTTTTTGCCGGGTCATCGGATTCGGCTCGAAATCAGCTCCAGCAACTTTCCCCGTTTCGACCGCAATCTGAATACCGGAGAACGATTCGGCGAAGGAACCAGGGGAATAGCAGCGCGTCAAAACATATTTCATCAAGTCGATATGGCGTCGCACATCCTGCTGCCGGTGATCCCGCGGTAGCAGAGCTAGGAGTATAGAAAGATGGCATCTGGAGCCGATTTATCCGGTCGCTTTGATGAAGCCTGGCTGGCTCAACAGCGCGAGGAGATCATCGAGCCTGAACTCTCGATCGTCGATCCCCATCATCATCTATGGAAGCACCCCGGGAGCGTTTATCTCTTCCCGGAGTTAGTCGCGGATCTCTCGAGTGGACATAACATTCGCGCGACGGTCTTCGAGGAGTGTCACTCGATGTACCGCGCTGACGGGCCCGAGGAGCTTCGTTCGTTAGGCGAGACGGAGTTCGTTACCGGCGTAGCCGCCATGAGCGCGAGCGGTGGCTTCGGACCGGCGCGCGCGTGCGCGGCAATGGTCGGCAATGTGGACCTGACCCTCGGTTCGCGCGTCGAGCCGATCCTCGAGGCTCATATCGCCACCAGCGGAGGGCGCTTTCACGCGATCCGGTTTTCGACCGCCTGGGATACCGATGAACGAGTGCACAACACCGTCCCTCGCCCACGAATGCTGGCCGAGCCGAGCGTTCGCGAGGCCTACCGCTGTCTCGGGCGCTTCGGCCTGACCTTCGATGCGTGGGTGTACCACCCGCAGTTAAGCGAGGCTGCCGAGCTGGCCGCGAGTTTCCCGGATACGCCAATTGTGCTGAACCATTTTGGCAGCCCCATTCTGGGCGGGCCGAACGCGGGTCGTCCGGCCGAGGTCTTCGCGGAGTGGCGCAGCGGTATGGCAGCACTCGCATCGCATCAGAATGTCCACGTGAAGCTGGGTGCGCTTCCGGTTCGGCGCTCGGGAGCCGCGCGGCAGGCCGATCCTCGACCGCTTTCATCGGAGGAGATCGCTACCGCATGGCGACCCTTCTTCGAAGTCTGCGTCGAACAATTCGGCGCCGACCGCTGCATGTTCGAGAGCAATTTTCCGGTGCAAAAGCGCTGGTGCAGCTATGCAGTCCTATGGAACGCGTGCAAGCGTCTGGCGGCGGGCGCTTCTACTGCCGAGAAGTCCGCGCTGTTCAGCGCCACCGCCGCCCGAGTATACCGCCTCGCCTGAAGTCCGGTCGCTTGACTTTTCTATCGAGCAGGGCTTACGCCCAAGCTTGGAGGTAACCTCCCATGTCCCTTGATTTGATTATTCGCAATGGCACGGTGGTCGATGGGACGGGTGCGTCGCGCCACCAGGCGGACGTTGCGATCGCGCAGGGCCGAATTGTTGAGGTCGGCAAAGTGCGTGATGGCGCCGACCGGATCATCGATGCAGCGGGACTGATCGTTGCGCCCGGATTCATCGATCCGCATACCCATTACGATGCGCAGATCTGCTGGGACCCGCTCATCACCTGTTCCTCGTGGCATGGGGTCACGACTGTAGTGATGGGCAATTGCGGGGTGGGACTGGCGCCGTGCAAACCGGCCGAACGCGATGTGGCCGCCTGGAACCTGGTCCACGTCGAGGCGATTCCCTACGCCGTCCTCAATCAAGGAATCACCTGGGACTGGGAAACCTTCCCCCAGTATATGGACGCGGCACAGCGCCGGGGACTCGGAATCAACGTGGGCTTTCTCGCCGCGCTCTCGCCCTTCCGTCATTGGGCGATGGGCGAAGACGCGATGGCGCGCGCTGCGACCGAGACCGAAACCGCGCAAATCCGCGAGCTCTTGCGCGAGAGCATGGCGGCGGGCGCTTTCGGTTTTTCGCTCACCGTGATGCCGCAACATGTCGGGTACAAAGGACAGCCGCTCGCATGCCGCCTCGCCAGCCGCGACGAACTCAGCAGCTATGCAAGCGTTCTGCGCGAGGCCGGCCATGGGGTCGTCGAGATCGCGCTAACCAGGCAGCCCAGCGGTCTTTCCGAGGACGAATACGGGCTGCTCGACCTGCTCTCGCACGCGAGCGAACGCCCGGTCACCTGGCTCAATTTGCGCGACCGCGATGACGCGCCTGAGGCTTGGACTCAAACGCTCGACAAGGCCGCGCCGCTGCTGGAGCGTGGCTGCCGTCCGCAAGTCGCCGCGCGTCCACTTATCATTGAGTTCAATCTGCGCAATCCGTTCCTGTTCAGCAGCATGAACTCGATCAAGCCCGCCTTCGGCGACAAGTCGGTCGAGGAACTGAAAACATTCTATGCAGGCGCGGAGTTCCGTCGCAGTTTTGCCGGCGAACTCGGACGACGCGCGGTGCTGCGCGATATCTGGGATCGAGCCAGCATAAAAGAGGCCACCAAGCCCGCGCTCAAAGCGATAGAATGGAAAAGCGTCAGCGCGATAGCTCGGGAGCGCAATGCCGATCCACTCAATGTGTTTTTCGATCTTGCTATCGAGGACGATCTGAATCTCACTTTCATGATGCCGGTCCTCGACATCAATGAAGAACGCGTCGCCCGCAAGTTCAGTGATCCGCGCACCATGATTGGAATCTCCGACGGTGGCGCCCACGTCGATATGCTGTGTAACGCCGGCTACCCCACCTACCTCATCGGTAACTTCGTGCGCGGCAAGCAGGCCATAACGCTTGAGCACGCCGTCAAGCGCATCACCTCGGAGCCGGCGCGCTTCTTCGGCATGACCGACCGTGGCGAACTGCGTGCGGGATTGGCGGCCGACATTACCATCTTCGATTTCGATCGCATCGACTCGCCTGAACGTCCCGAAGTGCGCCACGACTTTCCCGGCGGAGGACGCCGGCTGGTGACGCAGTCGCAGGGAATCGAGTACACCATCGTCAACGGTAAGGTCCTTTACGAAGGTGGAAAGCACACCGGAGTGCTGCCCGGCAGGGTTTTGCGTTCAGGACCACCCACGACCTAGGTGAAGGAAGAGAATCATGGCAGACATACGGGCTATCTCAGCCGACTCACATATGACCGAGCCGGGTGACCTATGGGTCAAGCGCCTCGATCGCAAGTATCGCGACAACGCGCCACAAGTAGTCACGAAGGAAACCACCGGATCGTCAGTATCGGGTGCGCCGCTGGTTTTCGTCGGCCCTGGGTTTCATCCACTCACGGTCGCGGCCGTGTTTGCCGCAGGTCGAGGCGGTGAGGAGCTCCGCGAGCATATGCGACACGGCTACGAGGCAGCCCGGCCCAGCGGATGGGATCCGGTCGAGCGCCTGAAAGACCAGGACCTCGACGGCGTTTCTGCTGAGGTCTTGTACCCCAGCCTCGGCATCGCGCTGCTTAGTATGACTGACACCGAACTGCAGCAGGCCTGTATGCGAGTCTACAACGACTGGCTGGCGGAATTTTGCGCGCATTCGCCCAGGCGCCTGGTCGGAGCCGGACTCTTCTCGCTTCGCAGCTTGCCCGATGTATCGGAGCTCGAGCACTGCGCCAGGAAGGGACTCAAAGGAATCCTGGTACTGGCAAGCAATACCATCGATATCCCGTACAGCGACGAACGCTTTGACCCGCTGTGGCGATGTGCGTCGGAACTCGGCATGCCGATTTCGTTGCATAAGCCGCTGGTCTCGGGAATGTCGTTGACACCCTTCATGCCGAGCCCCGCTGACCTCCAGATCAATTGCATCCACGTCGTCGAGCAATGCCTCACGCGGCTGGTTTACGGCGGAGTGTTGGAACGTTTTCCCAGGCTGAAGATCGTTTCAGCTGAAAATGACGTCGGTTGGTTTCCCAACTGGGTCAATCGGCTCGACCACGTCTATTCGAAAGTCGGTAACCCTCGCCCGCGGCTGCCGATGAAGCCCAGCGAGTACGTCACGCGCAATGTATGGGCGACCTTCCAGGACGATCCGCTCGGGCCCGCCACCTGGAAATTTTTTGGTGAAGAGAACTACATGTGGGCGTCGGACTTCCCGCATGCTGATTCGACCTTTCCTAATTCCGTGAAGACGATTGGCGAGAATTTCGCCGGCGTTCCGACGCAAGTAAGAGAGAAGATCGTTTTCGGCAATGCCAACAAACTCTACGATCTAGGATTCAATTAGCGGCGAGCACCCAGCGCGAATTTTAGTTGTAGCGCCGGACGGGCCACAGGGAGAATACTTCCCGATGTTCATCATGCGTTTCACCGAGCGTCCTTACGTTGCTTACACCGAGGACCAGGTTCGCAGCAGCTTCCGAAGCTCAGTTCGCTTGACCTTTTCCAACGCTCATTTCGATCCTCACCTAGGCTCCGACTTATACAACGAGTATCTCGACGAGTACGAGTTATCTGAGCAAGCCGGATTTGACGGGCTGATGCTCAATGAGCATCACAATACGCCCACCTGCATGGGCGCGACGATGAACCTGGAAGCCGCGATCCTGGCCCGGATCACAAAAAAGCCGAAGATCGTGCTGCTCGGCAATCCGCTGCCGATTTTCGAAAACCCCTTGCGTCTTGCCGAGGAGCTGGCCGAGATAGACATGATCTCGCGTGGCAGACTGGTCTCGGGATTCGTGCGTGGCACTGGTATCGAAAGCTGGGCCACCAACACTAACCCAGTCCATAATCGCGAACGCTTCGAAGAGGCGCACGACCTGATAATCAAGACCTGGACAACCCCAGGTCCTTTCCGATGGGAGGGTAAGCATTACCATTTTCGCGTCGTGAATCCTTTCCAAACGCCGCTGCAGAAGCCCCATCCGCCTATATGGATTCCAGGTGTCGGCAGCCCAGAGACATTGGAATGGTGCGCGCGTCATCACTATCCCTACATCTACCTGGAAACCGACCCCGAGGTGACGGTCTCAATGACCGACCTGTACAGTAAGGCCGCGGCAGAATGCGGATATCAGCCGGGGCCGCAAAACTTCGGCTACCTATGGCGCATTCACGTGCAGGACACCGATGAGAAGGCCGCCGAAGTCGGCAAAGGGTTTCTCATCGGCAATGCCGGTATAGGCCGCGTCCCGCTACCAGGCGACTTTATGGCGCCGGCGGGATACAACTCGCGCGAAGGTTCGAAACGGCTGCTGGAGCAATACAAGCATGCGCTCCGGCCGGATCCGCTTTACGGCGGCGTCGACGCCGCGGGATGGGACGCGGTGGTGGCGAGCAATCGCATCGTGGTCGGGAGTCCTAAGACGGTTGTCAAGAAGATTCGGCAAGGCCTCGAGGTTTTTCGTCCAGGTATACTAGGTGTTTGGAGCAACGATGGCACTATCGCTCACAAAGATACGATGCGCTGTTTGCAACTGATGAAGGAGGAAGTGCTTCCCGCGGTCCGAGAGATCGGTAAGGAGCTAGGATTGCCTGGGCCTTTTGAGCAGGCTCCCTAGTAGAAGCGAAGATGGCGGCATTCGAACGGAAATTTGTGACGGTAGGAGGCGCGCGCATCGAGTGTACCGTCGGCGGCGCTGGCGAACCATTGCTCTGGCTGCACGGCAGTGAGGGCAACCTGGGCTGGCTCAAGCTGCACGACGAACTCGCGCGCAATTTCACCGTCTACGTCCCGACCCATCCGGGATTCGCCGGTTCCGAACGGCCACCATGGCTCGAGAGCTTCATCGATCTTTCACGGTTCTACTTGTGGATCGTCCAGGAATTAGGGCTATCGAAAGTAACCCTCGCCGGGCATTTCATCGGCGGATGGCTAGCCGCCGAAATGGCTGTGATGTCGCCACAGCTTGTGACGCGCCTGTTGCTCATCGATGCGGCTGGCGTGCGGCCACACCGAGGCGAGATCCTGGACATCTTTCTTCACGGTACTGATGGGACGCGCCGTCTTTCTTTCACAGACCCTAAGCAAGTGACGGACTATGAGCTCTTGTTCGGAGGCAAACCCGGACCGGAGGCGCGTGAGGCGCACATCATCAATCGCGAGGCGGCGACCCGCTATTGCTGGAAGCCTTACATGCATGATCCCAGTTTACCGGCCCTGCTCGAACGCCTGCGCGACATCCCGACCTTGGTGGTATGGGGACGTGAGGACCGCATCGTGCCCGTCGAATGCGCTGAACTCTATCGCAAGGCGATCGCGGGCGCGCGACTGGAAGTGATCGATGGCTGCGGCCATTTCCCGCATCTTGAGAAGCCGGCCGAGTTTTCACGGATAGTATCCGCGTTCCTCCTTGCCGAGGCTCGTGGCGTTCGACATTGAAGGTGTATGAAAGTCTCCTTCGGCATCCACCTCGCGCCCGGGCTGTTTCCCGGCCGTGAAGATCTAGGTCGGGTCGCAGACCTGGTAAGGATGGCGGAAGACTTCGGGGCTGAGGCGATCGGCACCTACGACTCTGCCTTTATCGGCGACGATGCTTACGTCAGATTGGCGCTCATCGCTGTCGCATCGACCCGCGCCAAGATCGGCTTGCGCCCCACCAACCCGCTGACGCGCGAGCCGCAAGTGATGGCATCCTTCCTTGCTACCATCGATAGCCTCACCGGCGGCAGGGCGTTTATGGATATTGCCAGTGGCGATAGCGCAGTTCTCAACATCGGTTACCGCATAGCCTCGCGAGCACGGATTGCGGACTATGTCGCTTGCGTACGCTCATTGCTCGCCACCGGTGAAGCTACGTTTCAGGGGCGGTCGCAAAGGGTGCGTTGGAGCTCGCGGATCGTTCGGCCTCGAATCCCGATCTCGATATGCGCTGAAGGACCCCGCATGCTGCACCTCGGTGGTAGAATCGGCGATGGGGTGATCGCAGGCACCGGGCTGCTGCCCGAAGTTATCGCGGATACGATAACGAAGATCCACGGCGGGGCACGCGAGGCGAAGCGCCAGCCATCAGACGTCGACATATGGTTCACCACCCGAACTTCGCTGCACGAGGATCACGATACTGCGATTAACAACGCGAAGGCCTCGGTGTCTTCGATCCTGAACCATTCGATGCGCTTCAGCCTCGAGGGCAAGCTTGTCCCCGACCACCTCAAGGCAAAGCTAAAGGAGTACGTGGACGGGTACGTGCTCTACGAACACGTCCAGTCGGGTGGCACCAATCCACGGCGCATGGAAGAACTCGGTCTAACGGACTATGCGCTCAAGCGTTTCGCGCTGGCCGGCAATCCTGACGATTGGATCGCGCGCATCGAGGAGATTGCAGCAGCCGGCGCCACAAAACTTTGGCTTAACGCGGAAGGCGGAAGTCTCGACCGGCAACTACACTATATGCGGCTGTTGGGCGAAAAAATTATGTCTCGATTCTTACAATAACAGCACCTGGCGCCTTTGCCGCTTCCTCGATCCGGTTGACACAGACCTGAGACGCATGAAAAAAAGATTCCGCGCAGCTTCGCCAGCCACCCTTGGAATGTAAAAGCCTTGAGGTCATGACGCCAGAAGTATCCTGATTTCCGTTCTTTTCTTGAAAGATGCGTGGGCGGACCATCAGGTCAGGATCACTGCTGGGGGCTGGAAATCCGCGGAGGCGAGGAGATGGGATCGGTAGAAGGTATCGCGGATGCAGCCCGAGTAAGGCAAGATTTCAGCCACTCCGCCCCGTCGAAGAAAAATCAAAACGTCGCCGAAATTATTTTGTTCGTTGCGGTTTTTGCCATCTTTGCGATCTTTGGCCTGCATGGTATGACCGACGCGAAATACTCGATGCTGGTTAGCGAAAACCTCCTGCACAACCACACCTTCGTGATGGATGAACGCTCGATGCCACGTCTCGAACCGTTTGCTCGTCCAGGTTACAAGGGTAACGGATACCCATATCAGATCGAAGTAAGTCATGGGAAAGTGCTATACGTGTACCCGGTCGGCACCAGCATACTTTCTCTCCCATTCGTGATAGTCATGAATATCGTTGGCGTTTCAGCGCGCACTCCCGACGGAAGGTATAACGAAGCCGGCGAGCAAGCTATCGAAGGAACCCTGGCCGCGCTGCTGATGGCTATCTTGACCGTGGTCTTCCTTCGCACCGCGCTCGTCCTTCTCCCACTCTCATGGAGTATCGTGCTGGCTCTAGGTGCCGCCTTTGGCACACAGATATGGAGTACGGCATCCAAGGTTCTCTGGTCGCATACCTGGCAGCTGCTCCTGCTGGGTGTAGTCATTTACCTGATCTTGGCTGAGGAAGAAGGACAAAGCCGCGGGCGCCCAATCCTGATGGCGACGCTGTTGTCATGGGCATATTTCGTTCGTCCTACCAGTTCGGTTCCCATCATGGCGATAACTGCCTGGGTGTTGATTTTTCGACCGAAGGAATTTGCAGCGCTAGCTATCACTGGAGCTGCCTGGCTGTCGGTGTTCGTAGTCTATTCATGGAAACTGTGGGGTCGACCGCTCCCGAACTACTATCTTTTCCACCTAAGTTCACGACACATCTTGATAGCAATCGCGGGTAACCTTATAAGTCCCTCGCGAGGATTGTTTATATACGTGCCCAGCTCGTTTTTCGTGTTGTGGCTGGTCGCCTATTATTGGCGCGAGCTTTCTCATCGTCGACTAGCAGTTCTTTCGCTTGGTGTCATAGCCGCTCATACGTTTATAGTGTCCGGAGATCCAAACTGGTGGGGCGGCCATTGCTATGGGGCGCGACTCACCATCGATGTTATTCCATGGCTCTTCCTCCTGGCGGTGCTAGGCTGCAAATGCCTGCTCAACGAACCTTCTTCGCGCCGGAAACACTTTGCCCTGGGCATCGGTCTCTTAACCCTGCTGGTCGGATCTGCCATTAATGGACGCGGTGCGATTTCACCCTCGGCCAACGACTGGGTGAACGGCCCTCCCGAAGACGTTGACCGGAAGCCCGCGAGAGTCTGGGATTGGTCGCATCCGCAGTTTCTTTCGGAGTTGCAGTCCGAGGCACGAAACCCAGCCAGTTGATCGCTTCACAACCGCGTTTGATGAGATATTCAGTAGTTGGATTGGGGCTGTGGTTGTATCTGAAACATCGTTGGTATGTTCCGGAGCGGTTGCTGTGACGATTTACACGCGCTGCGTCCCGCCGGCGGACTCGGAATGAACCTCGGCATCGTCACCCCGCAGCTCAACCACTATGGAGGCTCGGAGGTCTACCTGCTCGAATGCCTGCGGCGCTGGCAAGAGGCGGTCGACATCACCCTGTACACGCCTTTTTTGCGGCGCGACCTGCTGGACGAATTCGAGATCGCTTCGCGGGTCAAAGTGGTCAAGCTTCCACGCGGGCGCACCGGGCCCGATGCATTCTTCTACAACACGGTAGTGCTGCCGAGGCTTTGGGAGCAGGTAATCGGCCCTCACGATCTGTATTTCCTCTATTTGTTCCCAACCCTCTTCATGCACCGGCGGCCGTCGGTCTGGTTCGCGGCCGAACCCCTGCGCACCCTCTATGATCTCCGTCAAGAGCATGATGGGGGCGCCGAGGTCAGCATCCATCTGTACCCCAAGATGACCTACGACCGGGTCAGCGCGTCGGAGCTTGACGTGTTGCTGCATCTCATCGAAACGATCGATTCCCATGCCAGCATCGATCGCCTGGCGACCAACAGCCGCAGCACCGGCGAGTACCTGCGAACCATCTATGGTCGCGCTCCCGATCGGGTGGTCTATCCGGGAGTAAACCTGCCGAGGACCGTCTCGCCGCCGTTGTCGTCAGACCCGCTGCTGTTCGTCGGTAATCTCTGGCAGCACAAGCGCATCGATTTGATAATCAAGGCCCTGGCGCAGACTCCGAATGGTATTCTCCGGATCGTCGGCGAAGGACCTGAGAAGGAGAACCTGCGTCGACTGGCGCGCGGTCTCGGTCTCGATGGGCGAGTAGTGTTCAGCGGACGCGTCGATCAGCAGGCGCTGAGCGAGATCTACGCGGGGTCTTCGATCTGCGTGTATACTCCGCAACGCGAACCATTCGGGATGGTGCCACTGGAAGCTGCCGCGGCTGGTAGGCCAGTGATAGCTACCGAGGGCGGTGGCTACAGTGAGGTCCTGAACGATAGCTGCGCCCGCTTCGTGCCCGCTCATCCGGATAAGATCGCGGAGACTATAGCGATGGTGCTGGGCGACCCGGACCTCGCCCGCCGCATGGGCGCAGCCGGACGCAAGATCGCCGCCAACCATAGCTGGGAACGGACGGCGGATGAGCTGCTCGAGCTGTTCCGCGAGACTGCCTCACGCCGCCCGGCTCGGTCCGTGCGGCCGCTATTGGGCGCCCATTACTATCCATGGTATCGCGCCGGCGAGCAGCCGCAACATTGGAACGAGAACCGTGAATTCGCCGCGGTCATGGATCCTCCGAGCGGAGGCGAATATTCCTCCAGTGATCCCAACTTGATTCGCCGTCATCTTCAGATGGCGGCTGATGCACAGCTCGACTTCCTGGTGGTTAACTGGCAGGTGACCTTTCAAGGACTGAACCCGACCGAGGTCGAGGCAACGCGAATGCTCTTCGCCGCCGTGGAGAAAGCGCCGCGGCCACTGAAACTCGCCATCCTGCTGGCGATTAATACTGAGGACGTGAAAGTAGTCGAAGCAGCTTTGAAGACCCTGCGCAGCGAGTTTATGCCATCTTCGGTCTATCAGCGGGTGCGAGGTCGTCCGCTTCTCTGGTACTACCTGAGCGGTCCTTTTCTCGGGTTCCTGTTCTATCATCGCCACCAACTGTCGCGGCTGTCGCGCGGCTTCCACACCATTGCGACCGGCCAGATCGTCTTCAACCAATTCGTGCCGCGCCCGCTTCGTGAGTTCTTTAGCGGCTGGTGCATATATTCGCCGCTACAGGTCGGCGCCCGTCATGTCCGCGAAGCGATCTGGACCAGCAGTTATCGCTCCTTTGCCGAGGACGGGGGCGCGCTTCGCGTGTTTACCGTGTGTCCGGGCTACGATGATACCCGGCTGGCCTCACCGCAGCGCAGCCAAAGCCGTTATCGACGCACCTCGCGGCGTGGAACGCTCACCTACGAGCACTTGCAGCGAGTCGCTCTCGACCTTGAACCGTCGCCGGACCTGGTGGTGATCACCAGCTTCAACGAGTTTCACGAAAACACCCACCTCGAGCCATCGGCGGCGTTCGGCGATACGTTCCTTCGCTCGACCCGGTCTTTCCAACAAGCACTGGGCAAACAAGCAATGCGCCTCCACCGAGCCAGGCCTTAATCGGTGGGAAAATGGCGGCGCTGGATTCGCTCGGGGATCATCCGCGGCTCGCGAGTGTGGTGGATCGGCGCCCTCTATCGAAAGGCATGCCAGCTTATCACCTGGATGGTCGGCCACCGGCTCGCGAGCATAGCGGGCGTCGAAGCGACATACACGCGACACAGCCATCCGCGCTTCGTTACCTTCGCACCCGGGCAAAGCGACCTCGATCTCACCCTGGTGCTCGATGACGATGCGGCTCGGAACGCGGCAGTCGTCCGCACTTGCGCAGACCAGGTGGATGCCCTGAGCGGGACGTTCGGCTTCATCTTCCCGCAGGACGCGCGCTTCGTCACACGACGCGAACTCGCGCAAATCGAGGCGCGGCCCGGTGCGGCCGAGATCCTGAGCGGGCCGGGTACCTGGATCAGGATCGGCGGCCGCGAATTGCGGCAAGACCGCCAACTGCCCATCGTCGCGAGCGATCACATCGTGAGGCATCCGGAGTTCAATGCGTGGTGGCTCAATGTGATGCAGACCCCGATGCTAACGCCCCAGACTCGCCTTCCCGAGGATGAACTGCGGCTGTGTTTCCGTGTCGCGATGAAGAATCAGCTAAACCTGCTGGTAGCCCGCGGCCGGATGGCGCCGCCAACGGATCCGTACCTGCCAGATTCATCAGCGGCCTCACTATTTGCCGACGATCCCGAGATGACGCGGATGCTCGGAAACCTCGAGCGGACGCACTTTCGCACGCCCGATTGGAAAGAGCGAAAAGCCGGAATCTTCCACCGCTCCCTCACCCTGGCCGCGGATTTCTATCGCGACCTGCCGGTCCCCTCCGACGCAGTGTGGATCGCACCCGCCGCTGGTCCGTCGCCGGCGCTCGCCGAGGCGCATCGCGATGAGTTGCGGGATCGGTTCGGGCGCGCCCGCGCGCTGAGATCCATCGCAGAAAGCATCATCATCTATCCGACCCCCCACTGGGCTCCGGGCGAGTACCAAATCGACCTCATCCTGCGTGACGACGTGACATCCGCAGCCATCGACGAGGCGGTGATGGCGATCAAATCATTCGGCGGGCGCACCTTCGGCATCGGCGGAACGCACGCGCAGGTGACAATGATTCCGCGCATCGCGTTCGAGCATCCATGGTACTTTCTGGGCACGCCATTTCCGTTCCTTCATCGGCATGTCGCCACCTCGGCCGAGGTTCTTTTTGGAGCGCCGCCGAAAATTCCGGGCGCTCCCGGGCGGGACGAGCTGCTACGATGGTGTACTACCTACTACTTCTTTCATCGTTTCACCTCGCGATACCGACCGCGTTATGTCTCCAAGGATTGCAACTTCTGCCAAATTGCCGCGATTCGCCTATTCCTTGAGCATGGCACGATGCTCACCGATGTCGCCGAGGTCCAACGAGCCTACCTCGGCTCATACGCGCCGGGCGAGGAACAAAGCCACGCGCTGAACTACCTGCTCCGTCGCGAGGGTGATCTTTCCGACGCCGCGTCGTTTGCCGATGCCCTCCGCATTCAGGCGCGCGAATATGATGCCGTCGAGCGCCTCCTGCGCGAGGCCGGAATGCTCTCTTCAGATGAGATCCGCGGGTGAGCGGCCGTCGCGCATCCAGGCTTCGATTTGCGCGAGCTGCCCTTCGCACTCCGCAACGCTATCGATCACCGCATGAGCCCCCGCTTCGCGCAGTTGAAGGCGCGCGCCTTCGAGCCGCCGATGCTGTTCCTCGCGCGGCAACGCCGCAAAATCGCCCATCGTCATGCCGATGAGGTTCCCGGTGCGCGCCACCCCGACAGTCCACACGCCGGCGGTCAGTCCTTCTTGGATATCGCTGATGGTGTCGCCGATTTTCACCATCGCGGCGAGATGATCGATTTGCAGCTCAATGGCGTTGCGGAAAATCATCCACGGATGCGGCCGGCCCCCGGCGACATCTTCGGGCGTAACCACGCAGTCCGCCAGATAGCCGTTCGCAGCCGCGGCCGGCGTCAACAGGTCCATCATCTCGCGCGTATATCCTGTGGTGCTGCCGATTTTGATGCCGCGTTTTCTGAGCCTGACGATGGTTTCCGGAACTCCATCGATAACCGCCGAATCCCTCACGAGGCATTCGAGCTGAAGCTTCACGAAATCGGCATACATCGTGTTGAGGTCGTGCGGACCCGGTGCGTTGCCGGTTTGCGCCATCCATCGCCGCGACACTTCCGGCGACGAGACGATGCGCTGGAGGTGATCGCGCTTCGGCACGCCCATGTCGCGCCGCGCTTCTTCTTCCGAAATCGGCACGCCGCGCGTTTCGAACACGCGCCGCAGCACGCGGACCGGCGCGAGGCTTCCATGGTCGACGGTGGTGCCGGCCCAGTCGAAAATCACCGCTTCGATTTTTTGGCTCTTGCGACGGTTGCTCAAAGTCCCATCTCGTGAATCATCTTTTCCGCCAGCCCGAAGGAAAGCGTCATCCCCGAACCGCCCGGCGCGGTGACGATTTTGACCTGCGGCGCCGCATCGATCGACACGAAAGCAGCCTCGGGATGTTTGGCGTAGACGCCATACCATCGCTCGGCGATGCTCAAATCGGGCGCGCGCAAAAACGTTCGTGCGTGCTCGAGGATGAGCCTGTCGATCTCGTCCTTGTTGAAGACTTCGACTGCGAGTCCATACTCATGCGAATCGCCGATGGTCAAGGCGCCGTCGGCGGTTTGCGAAACCAGCAGATGGATCGCCCAGCGCTCGTAGTCCGGCATCTCGCGGGCGACGCGTGCCTGGTAGCGCGGCAATGACTCGGTGCAAATCTCGAACGCCGGATAAAATCTCAGCGTGAGACCCGCGGCCAGCGCGGGGCCGAGCTGCCATCCGTGCGGCTGCGGCGGCGTTCGCATCATCTGAAGTTTGCAGCGTGTGATGCCGCTGCCGGCGAGCAACTGCGGATAGAGCGTCTCGAAATCATCGCCGCCGCATACGATCGCATGCGCGACGGTCCAGGTTTCGCCGCCGGCCACGATGTTCGGCAGCTGAATCGATTGCACCGCGGTTGCGAACCGAAACTGCACACCAAATTTCGCCGAGAGATAGCGCGGCAGCTCCGCGATTATCCGCCGTGGGTCGACCGTCAACTCGGTCTCGCTCCAGATTGCTCCGATGAGGCCGGCGGCGATCACCGCATCACTCTTATCGAGCACCTCGCGCGGCGCCAGCCACCGGCAGGAATAGCCGTGCGCCGGCCCGCGTGCGCAGAACTCCCGCGCCACCTCCGCTTCATCCGGCTGATAGACAACGTGCAGCGAGCCGGTCGGATGATAGGGCAGCTGTGCGTCTTTCAGCACCTCGGTCCAGATCTGACTGCTGCGCAACGCCATCTGATGAGTCTCGCCGGCGCGCTGCCCGATTGGCCATATCATGCCGAAATTGCGTACCGACGCGCCGCGCGATTGGGGCGAACGCTCGAAGACGATCACCGAATGCCCGCGCGATGCGGCCCAGTAGGCATGCGCGAGGCCGAGGATGCCGGCGCCGACGATCGCGACGTCGAAATTTTTGCCCCCGGCCCCCGTCGACATCGCTTGGTTGTACGCCGGTCCCGGGGTGACTGCCAACGCGGCCAAAACGCAAATTTGCTGCGTTTAAGCGGCAATCGAGGCGAATGAATAAAGGCGAATGAATAAGCAGGGGCGTCCCCCTCGTCTCATACAGACGCACCGATGAACTCCCCAACCCCTGTCTCGTCCATCAAAGGAGTCCGAAATGAAGAAATTTCTATTGGCCCTCTCGCTCGCGGCGCTGACCGCGGGCTTCGCCGGAACCAGTCACGCGCAATTCTACGAAGGCAACTGCGTTGGCAACAACAGCAAGCATTGCGTCGACGCCCGCAACGCGTTCGCCGAACATCATGGTGGCGTGATGCCCGGGCAGTATTACAACCACTGGTATGAAGGGAACCGCGGACGCTGGTCCCGAGAGCACAACGAATGGCGCTGGGAAGGCATGAACGGCGATCGCTATGAGAGGGGCCGTCGGGGCTGGGAATGGAGACATCACCATCACGGATAAGCATCTCTAGTGCGTCAAAGTTTGTCGCACCATGGTGGGCGGGGCCGTTCGGCCTCGCCCTTTTTCGCCTGCATCAGTACTCGATCAAAATGCTGTTTCTTCGCGATCCATGGGACAGCATGACAGCTTGAAGTCGCACCTTCCCGGTTTGATTTTTTCCTAAAATCGGCGGATTCGGAACGGCGCGCGCCACTGGCATCATGCCGAGGGCCTGCTTACGAAGAACTGCCTTGACTGCGTATGCGACGGGAACGCACATTGACCTTAGATGGATGCGCCGCTCAATGTGCTTTTCATCACTGCCGATCAATGGCGGGGCGATTGTCTCTCCGCGCTCGGCCATCCTTCGCTGCGCACGCCCAATCTCGATGCGCTCGCGGCCGAAGGTGTGCTGTTCAAGCATCACTTCGCCAACGCCGCACCATGTGGACCGAGCCGCGCGTCGATACATACCGGGATGTATCTGCAGAATCATCGCTCGGGCACCAATGGCACGCCGCTCGATGCGCGGCATACCAACTGGGCCAGGGAAGCGTCCGCAATCGGTTACGATCCGGTGCTCTTCGGCTACACCGACACCAGCAACGATCCGCGCGGTCGCGATCCGGCCGATCCTGTCCTGCGGAGCTACGAAGGCCCGCTGCCGGGCATCCGTACCGTCTGCGATCTGAACCTCGATGCGCCCGGGCCGTGGACCGACTTCCTGAAGTCCCACGGCTTCGAGGTTCCCGCCGATATTCACCGCGTGTGGGCCCATCGCGCGCCGGGCCCGGACTACGAGGATGGTGCGCCGCATCCGAAGCCGCTGTTGTATCCGGCGGAATATGACGACACCGCGTTCCTGATCGAGCGGGTGATGGATTATATCGGCGCGGCAAAGGCGCCCTTCATCGCGCATTTATCGCTGCTGCGGCCGCATCCGCCGTTCGTCGCACCCGAGCCATATAACCAGATGTACGATCCTGCCGACGTTCCGGGCTTCCGGCGCAAGGCAACCGCCGAAGAAGAAGCGGCGCAACATCCGTGGCTCGCGTACCAACTAACCCGCAAGACTTTCCGCGCGCCGACCAACGAAAAACAACTGCGCAGAATGAAGGCGGTCTACTACGGGCTGATGACGCGCGTCGACGCGGGAATCGGCCAGCTCATCCAGTTCCTCAAGCGCAGCGGTAGGTGGGAATCGACGCTGATTATCCTGACCTCGGACCACGGCGAGGAGATGGGCGATCACTGGCTGATCGGCAAGGGCGGATACTTCGACGGCTCGTTCCACATCCCGCTCATCATTCGCGACCCGCGACCATCTGCCGATTCCTCGCGCGGCAGCGTGGTTTCCGACTTCAGCGAAAATGTCGACCTCATGCCGACGCTGATGGACGCGATCGGCGCCGAGACCCCGATTCAGTGCGACGGCCGATCGCTGATGCCGTTTCTGCACGGTAAGGCTTCGAGCAACTGGCGCACCCAAGCCCATTGGGAGTTCGACTTCCGCAATGCTGCCGATGACTCGATGGAGCGCCGGCTCGGGCTGACGATGCATCAGTGCGCGATGAACGTCATCCGTGACCATCGCTACAAGTACGTTCATTTCACGCGGCTGCCGCCGCTCTTCTTCGATCGCGCGGATGATCCTGACGAGTTCATCAATCGCGCCAATGATCCGCGATACCTGCCGCTGGTGCTCGAATTTGCTCAGATGCTGCTCTCCTGGCGGATGAATCATGACGAGCAGCAGCTCACGCATATTGCGCTCACCGAGCGCGGCCTTATCGCGCGGCGCGCTCCGAGATACTGAAAGGATCATTGCCGGCGCGACCGCGGAATCGGCCGCGATACCGCGTTTCGTCGCGAGGATGATAGGATTAGCGAATACAGGTGAGGCGCATGAAGTCTTTTTCCATGATCCCGTCGCCGATCTTCGAATCGCTCGGAGAGTCAGATCAAACGCTGGTGGCTACGCTAAATGAACTTGCCGAGGACAAGCGCAAGCAACGACCCAACATCACGGAACGTAAACTGGCGGAATATCTGGCCGATCAGATGGGCTATCGCGGCCGTGGCAACGTGCAGGCGCTGGTAGCCTCGCGCCAGCGAGCGAACAAATCCCGGCAGCAACTGGGTCTACACAAGTAACGCTAAAATGATCGCGCGCTGCGCCGGCATCGTCGCGGCCACCGTGCTCTGCGGCCTCGGAGCGCTCCACGCGTACTGGGCCGGCGGAGGGCGCTGGGGTGCCCAAGTCGCCATACCGAGGCGCTCCTCGGGCGAGGCCACCTTCGTCCCGGGTTCTACCGGTACACTGACAGTCTCGATACTGCTATTCGGCGCGGCGCTGGTGTTGCTCGGGCGCCTGGAGCTATGGGGACAGTGGCTGCCGCGCTGGTTGTTCGCCGCCGGCGCATGGGTGCTGGTCGTGGTCTTCGGCGCGCGCGTGGTAGGCGACCTGCGATGGTTCGGGTTATTCAAACGAATCAAGGAAACCCCCTTCGCGCGGTGGGACACCATGCTCTACGTCCCGCTGTCAGGACTACTCGCGCTGGCATCCTTGCTGGTGGCTGCCGCGGGGCCGTGAATGGGTCGCGCGGCTTGACGGCTCGTCCGCTTGATGAACAAGTTCCCCTACGCAACTCATAAGGAGCAGGGGAAATGGCTGGTCGAGTGTCAGGTAAAGTAGCGCTTATCACGGGCGGCGGTTCAGGAATCGGCCGCGCCACCGCAATCGTGTTCGGTCGTGAAGGGGCAAAAGTAGTCGTTGCCGATTACAACCGCGCGGGCGGGGAAGAGACCGTCCGCGTGATCAAGAATGCGGGTGGTGAGGCTTCCTTCATCGAAGCCAACGTTGCGGTCGCGAAGCAGGTCGAAACGATGGTGGCTAAAACCATCGAGACTTATGGGCGGCTGGACTGCGCGTTCAACAACGCCGGTATCGAAGGCGAGATGGGCGGCAACCTCGCCGAGTGCAGCGAGGAGAATTGGGGACGCATCATCGCAATAAACCTTACCGGCGTTTTTTTATGCATGAAGTATGAAATCCCGCAGATGCTCAAACATGGCGGTGGCAGCATCGTCAACACCGCCTCGGCGGCGGGTCTGATCGGCTTGCCGGGCGGAACCGCATATGTGGCAAGCAAGCATGGCGTAGCGGGGCTGACCAAATCGGCGGCGCTCGAATACGCCAAGTCCGGCATCCGCATCAATGCGGTATGCCCCGGTTTCATCCGCACCGCGATGGTCGAGCGGGTTATCGACGGGGGCTCGATCAGCGAAGACGCGATGGTCGCCGCCGAGCCCATCGGGCGCATCGGCAAGCCCGAGGAAATTGCCAACGTCGTGCTGTTTCTCTGCTCCGATGACGCCTCGTTCGTGACCGGTTTGCCGATGCCGGTGGATGGCGGCTACGTGGCGCAGTAGGCCGAGCAGATGCCCGATCACGAAATCTTTGACTTAGGCAACGTCGTGCTTCAGTCCGGCTTGACTCTGCGGCACGCGACACTGGCCTACAAGACCTACGGCACGCTCGCGCCCGCGCGCGACAACGTCATCGTGATGCCGACCTTTTACGGCGCTCAGCACCCTGACACTGAAGCGATGATGCGCCCCGGACGCGCGCTGGACCCGGCACGATACTTCATCGTCGTACCCAACATGTTCGGCAACGGGCTGTCATCGTCGCCGAGCAATACTCCCGCGCCGTTCGATCGCGCAGGATTCCCCAATGTTACCGTGTACGACAATGTGGTGTGCCAACACCGGCTGGTCACCGAGCACCTGGGCATCGATCGACTTCGGTTGGTTGTCGGCTATTCGATGGGAGCGCAGCAGGCCTTCCAATGGGGTGCGCTGTACTCCGATATGGTGCGCGCCATCGCCCCGCTATGCGGCTCGGCGCGTACCTCGCCTCATAACTATCTCTTTCTGGAAGGAGTGAAGGCTGCCTTGCTCGCGGATGCAGAATTTGCTGACGGTTGGTATCAATCTCCGCCAGTGAGAGGACTGCGCGCCTTTGCGCGCGTGTATGCGGGGTGGGTTTTCTCGCAGGATTTCTTTCGCGAGGGCGAGTACCGCAAGCTGGGCCTGGCCTCGGTGGAGGATACCGCGCGTTTCATGGAAGGATATTTTCGGCAACGTGATGCGAATGATCTTCTGGCGATGCTGTGGACCTGGCAGCATGCCGACATTGGCGCCAACCCGAAGCATCAGGGAGATTTTGCCGCTGCGCTCGGAGCCATCCGCGCTCGCGCCATCGTGATGCCCTGCGTGACCGATCTCTACTTTCGGGTGCGGGACAACCAGCTCGAAGTGGCGCAGATGCCGAACGCGGAGTTGCGGCCAATCCCGTCGATCTGGGGTCACGTCGCCGCTTTTGGCGGGAATCCCGCTGATGATGAATTCATCGACGCGGCGCTGCGCGAATTGCTGGCCGAATAGCCGAATTGTCAGCCGGATGTTCGCCGGACTATCGCCGGCGAAACAAAATGGAGGAACCCATCAATGGCTTTGTTACCCTACCTCGATGAGAAAGACGCCTCTCCGGAAGTTCTCAAAGCACTGAACTCGGGGCGTGTCACTCTCAACGTGCAGAAGATGACGGCGAACGCGCAGAGCATTTTCCTTCAACGCAGCCGCTTGAGTAACGCGCTCTTCACCCAAATCAAGATCGATCCAAAGCTGCGCGAGATCGCCATCCTGCGCACCGCCAAGGATTGCCATTCGGTCTACGAATGGACGCAGCACGTGCCGGCAGCGAAACATGTCGGCGTCAGCGACGAACAGATTGCGTCGATCGAGAATTGGCCGAGCACCAAATGCTTCAATGAGGTCGAGCGCCTGGTCTTGCAGTTCACCGATGAGGTGAACGCCAACGTCAAGGCCAGCCGCACCACCCTCGAAGCCCTCAAGCAGCATCTGGGCGCGGGCGAGATCATCGAATTGCTGATCATCATCGGTCACTGGCGTCAGACCGCGAGCATCCTCGAAACTACCGAAGTGGAACTCGAGGACTTCGCCGGCAAAGTCGACATCCTGGAAGGCATGGCGGCGCGAAAATAATCAGGCTTCAGCACCACGAGGTTGCGACTATGAGACTGGAAAACAAAGTGGCAGTGATCACCGGCGGCGCCAGCGGAATGGGCCGCGCAACTACGCTGCGCTTCCTGCAAGAGGGCGCGTCGGTGGTTATCGCCGACTTCAACGAAGATACCGGCAAGCAGACGCTGGCGATCGCGGCGGAACGAGGATTTCGCGCGCAGTCGCGCTTCATTCGAACCGACGTCGCCAACGAGGCCGACATCGCCGCGATGATCGCATTGGCGGTCTCCGATTTCGGCGGCGTCGATATCGTGTTCAACAATGCCGGCGTCGGCGGCGCATTGGGACCCATCTGGGATGTCGAAGTGGACGAGTGGGATTATACCTTCGATGTGCTCGCCAAGGGCGTTTTCCTCGGCATCAAGCACGCCGCCCGCGCGATGAAGCGCCAGGGTCGCGGCGGCTCGATCATCAATACCGCATCGATCGCGGGCCTGAGCGGCGGGGGCGGGCCGCTGGTCTATTCGGCAGCCAAAGCCGCGGTCATCAGCCTCACCCAGGCGGCCGCGCTTCAGCTCGCCGCCGATCGCATCAGGGTCAATGCGATCTGTCCGGGAGGAGTTCTTACCCCGCTCACCGATCGTGGCGATCCGGCTACCGCAGCGAAGCGCATGGAGCAAATGCAGCCGTGGCCCGATCATGGCAAGCCCGAGCACATCGCGGGCGCGGCATTTTTTCTCGCCAGCGATGACTCCGCCTTCGTCACCGGCGAGGCGCTGGTGGTCGACGGAGGCTTGACCGCGGCCGGCCCCGACATCTGGCGTCGGCTCGGCGCCGCGCGCGAGGGCCAGCTCTCGGCCGTGGGAGTGAATCGGGGCAGTACCGGAGCGGCCAGCACCCGGCGTCCGGTGAACAAGATATAAGCTCCGCGAAGCTCGAAGCTTCGGACTCCTCGCGCTTTCGGGCTCCCCGGTAGCCACAGTCCGTCTATGGGGTTATTTTCAAAATAGAGAGCCCGACACCAGGTGCGATAGTCCAATGGCAGAGAACATTTCCCATTCGAAAGCCGAGACTGAGCTTTCGAAAGATATCGATTCCGAAGAAACCGGCGAATGGCTCGATGCGCTGGAGGCAGTGATCGATGCCGAGGGCGTCGACCGCGCCCATTTTCTGATCGAAAACCTGCTCAACAAAGCGCGCTCGCGCGGCTCCTATCTCCCCTACAACGCCAACACGCCCTATGTGAATACGATCCCGGTCGATCGCCAGCCGCATTATCCCGGTGATCGCGAGATCGAACGCCGCATCAGTTCCATCATCCGCTGGAATGCGCTCGCGACCGTGGTCAAGGCCAACAAGGAGTCGCATTCGCTGGGCGGCCATATCGCGAGCTTCCAATCCGCCGCGACCCTTTACGACATCGGCTTCGGGCATTTCTGGCACGCGCCGACCCCGGACAATCCCGGCGATCTGATCTATATCCAAGGCCATTCCTCCCCGGGCATCTACGCCCGCGCCTTCGTCGAAGGCCGTCTGAGCGAAGATCAGCTGCTGCATTTTCGCCAGGAGGTCGACGGCAAGGGCTTGTCCTCGTATCCCCATCCATGGCTGATGCCCGATTTCTGGCAGTTTCCGACGGTGTCGATGGGCCTCGGTCCGATCACCGCCATCTACCAGGCCCGCTTCATGAAATATCTCCAGGGACGCGGCCTCGCCGACATGGGCGAGCGCAAGGTCTGGGCCTTCATGGGCGACGGGGAAATGGACGAGCCCGAATCGCTCGGCGCGATTTCGCTCGCCGCGCGCGAAAAGCTCGACAACCTGATCTTCGTGGTCAACTGCAACCTGCAGCGCCTCGATGGTCCGGTGCGCGGCAACGGCAAGATCATCCAGGAGCTGGAGGCCAGCTTCCGCGGCGCCGGATGGAACGTCATCAAGGTGATCTGGGGCAGCAACTGGGATCCGCTGCTCGAGCGCGACAAGCTCGGCTTCCTGCGCAAGCGCATGGAAGAAGCCGTCGACGGCGAGTACCAGGCCTTCAAGGCGCGCGACGGCGCCTACGTGCGCAAGGAATTCTTCGCCCGGTATCCCGAGCTCCTCGAGCTGGTTGCCAACATGACCGACCAGGAAGTCTGGCAGCTTCGGCGAGGCGGCCACGATCCGATCAAGGTCTATTCGGCCTACTACGAAGCGGTTCATCATCGCGGCGAGCCCACCGTGGTCCTCGCCAAAACCATCAAGGGCTACGGGATGGGCGCGGCCGGCGAGGGCATGAACATCACCCATCAGCAGAAAAAGATGGGCGTCGCGGAGCTCAAAGCATTTCGCGACCGCTTCACCATTCCTATCGACGATGATCAGATCGCCGAGGTGCCTTTCTACCGGCCCGCCGAAGACAGCATCGAGATGAAGTACTTGCGCGAGCGGCGCGCCGCGCTAAGTGGCAGCATGCCGCAGCGCCGGCGCAAGTCCGCTCCCCTCGAGGTCCCGCCGCTGGCGGCCTTCGACGCGCAGCTCAAGAGCAGCGAGGATCGCGAGGTCTCCACCACCATGGCATTCGTGCGGATCCTCGCCGAGCTGTTGCGCGACAAGGACCTCGGCAGCCGCATTGTCCCGATTGTCCCCGACGAATCGCGCACCTTCGGCATGGAGGGGATGTTCCGCCAGTTGGGAATTTTCTCCCAGGTCGGGCAACTCTATAAGCCCGAAGACTCCGGGCAACTGATGTTCTATCGCGAGCATCAGAAGGGACAGATCCTGCAGGAAGGCATTTGCGAAGCCGGCGCGATGTCGTCATGGATGGCGGCGGCCAGCTCCTACAGCAACCACAACTTGCCGACCATCCCGTTTTACATTTTCTATTCGATGTTCGGCTTCCAGCGCATTGGCGATTTGGCGTGGGCCGCCGGCGACATGCGCTGCCGCGGCTTTCTCCTCGGTGGGACCGCCGGGCGCACCACCCTCAATGGCGAGGGCCTGCAGCATGCCGACGGCCAAAGCCACATCCTGTCATCGACGATTCCCAACTGCGTGTCATACGATCCGACCTACGCCTACGAGCTCGCGGTTATCATCCACGATGGCCTGCGGCGGATGTTAAAGGAACAGGAAGACGTTTTTTACTACATCACGCTGATGAACGAGAACTATACTCATCCGTCGATGCCCGCGGGCGCCGAAGCCGGTATTCTCAAAGGCATGTACCTGCTGCAGGACGGCACCGACGGCAAGCGCCCGCGCGTGCAACTGCTCGGCTCCGGCACCATCTTGCGCGAGGTCATCGGTGCCGCGGAGCTGCTGCGCAACGATCTCGGGGTTTCCGCCGATGTCTGGAGCGCGCCGAGTTTCACCGAGCTGCGCCGCGAAGGAATCGAGATCGAGCGCTGGAACATGCTGCATCCGACCAGCAAGCAGCGCCGCAGCTACGTCGACGAATGCCTCGCCGATCGGCCCGGCCCGGTCATCGCGGCCAGCGACTACATGCGCACCTTCGCCGATCAGATCCGTCCTTACGTGCCGCGCCGCTACCGCGTGTTGGGTACCGATGGCTTCGGGCGCAGCGACTACCGCGAGCGCCTGCGCAATTTTTTCGAGGTCGATCGCTACTACATCGCGCTCGCCGCGCTGAAGAGTCTCGCCGACGACGAGCAGATCCCGCTCTCGCGCGTCGCCGATGCGATCAAAAAATTCGGCATCGATCCCGAAAAACCGAATCCGGCCACGGTCTGACACGATGGGCGCGCTGGTAAGCATCAAACTTCCCGACATTGGCGATTTCGAAGACGTCGAAGTCGTCGAGGTGATGGTCAAGCCGGGCGACCGCGTCCGCGTCGACGATTCGCTCATCACCATCGAATCCGACAAAGCCTCGATGGAGGTGCCCGCTACCGAAGCGGGCGTCGTGAAAGAGCTCAAGGTCAAAGTCGGCGATCGCGTGTCGGAAGGATCGCCGATCATCGTAGTGGAAACGACCGATGACGCCGCCGAGTCCGCCAAGCCGATTGAGGCCACGGCGCCATCGACCCCGCCCAGGGCGCCGAGTGCTCCGCCGAAACTGGAGAGCGTGCCGCCCAAGGTCGTCAGCGCGCCGCCGCCGGCCGAGAGTTCCGCTCCGGGCGCAGCGGGCAAGGTGATCCCCCTCGAGGCCAACACCGCCGCGCAGGAATCTCAGTCGCCGGGGCGCAAGCCGCACGCCAGTCCGGTGGTGCGCAAGCTGGCGCGCGAACTCGGCGTCGATCTCGCCCAGGTCAAAGGCAGCGGCCTCAACGGGCGGATCTTCCGCGCCGACGTGCAGGCCTTCGTAAAATCGGCGATGACGCAACCGAAGCGCGCCACCGCCGGCACACCCTTCGAGCTGTTGCCATGGCCGAAGATCGATTTCACCCGCTACGGCGAAATCGAGCGCATCCCGCTCTCGCGCATCCGGCGGCTGTCGAAATCGAACCTCGCGCGCAACTGGGTGATGATCCCGCACGTCACGCAATTCGATGAAGCCGACGTCACCGACCTTGAGGCTTTTCGCCAGGAAATCAATCGCGGCGCCAAGGACGGCCTGCGGGTCACGATCCTCGCGTTCGTGCTCAAAGCGCTGGTGGCGGCGCTGACGGAATTTCCCGACTTCAACGCCTCACTCGACGGCGACGATCTGATTCGCAAGAAATATTTCCATCTCGGCTTTGCCGCCGACACCGCCGACGGATTGCTCGTCCCCGTGATCCGCGACGTCGACCAAAAAGGCGTGGCGCAAATCGCGCGCGAAACGGCCGCGCTTTCGGCCGCGGCGCGCGAGGGCAAACTCAAACCCACCGATATCCAGGGCGGATGCTTTACGGTGTCGAGCCTCGGCGGCATCGGCGGCACCGCGTTCACCCCGATCATCAACGCGCCGGAGCTGGCGATCCTCGGCATTTCGAAACTCGCGACCCGCCCGGTCTGGCGCGAGGGCGCCTTCGTGCCGCGCCAGGTACTGCCGCTCTCGCTCTCCTACGATCATCGCGCGATCGACGGCGCGGTGGCGGCGCGCTTCACGACCTATCTCGCCGCGGTGCTGGCCGACCTGCGCCGCGCCCTGCTCTAAACCGGAAGCCGCGACCCGCCCTCAACTTTCAAATTCGTCTATGCGATTAATTCATTCGATCGATTGATTCGGTCATTCGATTGAATTAATGTCGCTGGGATGGCGGTTACCCGGCTTGCTCATCCGAAAGAACTCGCACCGCTGCGCGGCGACGCCACCCGGATGCGGCTAATCGAAGCCGCCATCGAGATTTTCGCGGCCAACGGCTTCGATGGCACCAGCACGCGCATGCTGGCCGAGCGGGCCCAGGCGAACCTCGGCGCGATACCCTATTACTTCGGCGGCAAAGCGGGGCTCTATCGCGCGGCCGCGCAGCACATCGCGGACGGGGTCGGCGAAAAGATGCTCGCCGTCGTCAGCGAAGTAGAACTCGCGCTGAAGGATCAAACCCTCAAGCAGGCGCAACTCTTCGAACTGCTGGATCGCTTGATGATCAAGACTTTCGCGGCGCTGGTGCTGGGTTCGGCGGAAGCTGACAGTTGGTCCTACTTCATCGTGCGCGAACAGATGCGGCCCCAGGCAGGATTCGAAATTCTCTACCGCAGCATGATCGGGCGGATCCAGCGGCTCCTGATGACGCTGGTCGCGCGCCTGCTGAAGGTCGCCGACGACGACCCGCGCACCGCCATCCGCGCGATGGCGATCATGGGCGAGATCATGATCTTCCGCACTGCCCGCGCCGCCACCATGAAGCGGCTGGGCTGGTCGCGCTTCACTGCGGAGCGGCTGACCGAGGTGCAGTCGGTGCTGCGGGAAAACTTCCGGCACTTGCTGGTCAGTCTTGCGAGCGAACGAAAATGAAAAAGCGACTCATTGTGGTGTTATGCCTGGTGGTTTTAGTCGGCGCCGGATGGGCCGCCTATTCGTTTTTCTTCCCGTCTACGGCATCCACCACTTCCCTGTTGGTCTCGGGAAATATCGAGGCGCACGAAAGTCTCGTCAGCTTCAAGGCGGTCCAGTCGCGGATCATTGATCTGCCCTTCGATGAAGGGCAGTGGGTGGCGGCGGGAACTCAGCTCGCCCGGCTCGATGACTCCGACTACCGCAAGCAGGTCGACGTCGACCAGACCGCGCTCGTCGTGCAGCAGACGCAGATTTCCTCGAGCCTCGAAAAACTCGGCTCCGCCAGGGCGACTGTGACCAATGACGAAGCCGACGTCGCGCAGAAAGTCGTCGACGACAAGCGTAATCGAGAGCTGTTCCAGCAGGGCGTGATCGGCGCGCAAGTGAATGACCTTTCTGCCACCGCGCTCAAGCAGTCGCGCGCCGCGCTGGCCCGCGATCAGGCCGGCGTCAGAGCCGCAGAGCAGGATGTCGAAGTTGCCAAGGCGAATGTCGAGAACGCCCGGCAGACGCTGCAGCTCGCGAAAATCATGCTCGGCTATACCGTCCTGAGCGCGCCTTTTTCCGGAGTCGTGCTGGTCCGCCAGGCCGAACTGGGCGAAGTCATGCTGCCGGGCGCCCCGGTGGTGACGCTCGCCGACCTCGATCACATCTGGCTGCGCGGATATATCAGCGAAACCGACCTGGAGCATGTTCGATGGGGTCAGCCCGCGACTATCACCACTGATAGTTATCAGGGCGAGACCTTCCCCGGCCGCGTCTCCTTTATCGCTTCCGATGCGGAATTCACGCCCAAGAGCGTCGAGACGCATAAGGAGCGCGTGACCCTGGTTTACCGGATCAAGATCGACGTCGATAATCCTCAGCACAAGCTCAAACCCGGCATGCCGGCCGATGGATTGATCGATATTGCGGCGCCTACGCCGCCGCACCTGCCGCTGGCGATTCATGCCCAATGACGCGATCCAGGTTCGCGGGCTCAGCAAACGCTTCGGTGACCTGGTCGCCGTCGACGACCTGAACCTCGAAGTCAGCGCGGGAGAGATCTTCGGGCTGGTCGGTCCCGACGGCGCGGGCAAGACCGCGGTGCTGCGGATGATGGCGGGCATCATGAGCGCCGACGCGGGCGCCATCACCATCGCGGGCTGCGACGTCATCCGGCATCCCGAGGCGGTGAAGTTTCAGATCAGCTATATGCCGCAGCGCTTTGGGCTATACGAGGATCTCACCGTCGACGAGAACATCCGTTTCTATGCCGACGTCTTCCGCATCAACCGGCAGCAGCGCGAGCAGCGTTCCGTCGAGTTGTTGCGCAGTTGCGAGATGGAAGATTTTCGCCAACGCCTGGCCGGCAAACTTTCCGGCGGCATGAAGCAAAAACTCGGGTTGGTCTGCGCACTGATTCATACGCCCAAGGTGCTCTTGCTCGACGAGCCGACCAACGGTGTCGATCCCATTTCGCGCCGCGAATTCTGGGCCATGCTCTACGCGCTGGCCGAGCAGGGCGTCACCATCCTCAGCTCGACCGCGTACCTGGATGAAGCGGAGCGCTGTAACCGGGTGGCATTGATGGACCGCGGGCGGTTGCTTTTGTGCGATACGCCGAGCCGCCTCAAGGCGCTGATTCCGGGCGCGGTGGTGGCCATCACCTCGCCGCAGGCGCGTGAGATCCGGGATCGCCTGAGCGGCAGCGAAGGAGTATCGGGCGTGGTGCTGGTCGGTGACGCGGTGCATCTGTTTGTGGACGACGCGCCGCGGCGGGTGCCGGAATTTCGCGGCACCCTCGATCAGGAAGGATTTTCCTACGTCGAGATAGCTCAGGTGCAGCCCACGATGGAGGATTTGTTCGTCCGCACCGTGGCCGGCCGCGAGCTGGCAGCGACCCCATGAGCATCGGGGCAAATTCGGTCGAAGTCGAGGACCTGGTTAAGCGCTTCGGCTCTTTCACAGCTGTCAACCACGTGACCTTCCAGGCCCGCACCGGCGAAGTGTTTGGTTTCCTCGGGCCGAATGGGTCGGGCAAATCCACCACTATCAGAATTCTATGCGGCCTGCTGCAACCTACTTCCGGCCTCGCGCGGGTTTCTGGAATCGACGTGGCAAAGAATCCCGAAGTGGTGCGCAAGAACATCGGCTACATGTCGCAAAAGTTCTCTCTCTACAACGATCTGACTGTGGTCGAGAATCTGCGCTTCTTTGCCGGACTTTATGGCGTCGAGGGCGACCGCTTGAAGCAGCGCATCGCATGGGCGCTGCGGATGGCAAATCTCGAGGGCCGGGAATCAAGCCGTACCGCGACACTGCCCGGCGGATGGAAGCAACGTCTCGCACTCGGGTGCGCCGTGATGCATCAACCGTCGGTGGTTTTCCTGGACGAACCTACCTCGGGCGTTGATCCGCTTTCGCGCCGCCAGTTCTGGGAACTCATTCACCAGATGAGCGGCGAGGGGGTTACAGTTTTTGTGACCACTCACTATATGGATGAAGCTGAATATTGTAACCGCCTCGCGCTGATGTATCGCGGTAAGCTGGTCGCCTTTGCCACGCCATCGGAACTGAAGCGGACCTCGATGAAGGGCGACCTGATCCTGCTGGAGTGCGAGTCGCTGGGGCGCGCGATTCAGCTAATTCGCGAAATCGACGAAGTGCGCGAGGCCGCCGTATTCGGCAATGCGCTTCATCTGGTGATGAAGGAAAGCTCGGCTCCGATTGCGCCGCTGCGTGTGCACCTCGAGGCGCATGGCATTCATGTCACACGCCTCGAAAAAATCCGACCTAGTCTCGAAGATGCCTTCGTGGCCTTGACGGGTCATGCGCCGGAACCCGCGGCGGAGAGTGCCTGACCAATGGATTGGGCCCGCACCATTGCCATCGCACGCAAGGAAACTCTGCAGATCCGGCGCGATTTGCGCAGTCTCATAGTGGTGCTGGTAATGCCGGTGATGTTGATGAGCCTGATGGGATATGGAATCAACCTCGACCAGACCCATGTGCCCTTATGCACCTTCGATCAGGAAGGAAGCCAGCAAAGCCAGGATCTCCTGAAACGCTTCGCGCACAACAAATACTTTGACCTGACACTTAACGCGAGAAATTACGATGAGATGATCGCGGCGATAGACGCGCGGCAGTGCACGGTTGGCATCGTGATTCCGCTTCTCTTTTCGCAGCGCCTGCGCGAGGGCGACGCGGTGGGAGTGCAGGCGATCGTGGATGGCACCGACCCTAACACCGCCAACCTTGTCATCGGATACGCCCAGCAGGTGACCGGTGACTATTCCACCACGGTGGCGGTCAATTTCATGCAGCGGCGAGGACTCGGGGTTGTTCCTCCACTGTCGGTGGATGCGCGAACCTGGTTTAACGAGGAACTCGAAAGTCGCAACTTCATCGTGCCGGGAGTG
>Ga0210398_10000449_pt1 | contig 47051 bp, 45 predicted proteins | sample IncBWC4OmetaG_FD_161047 | JGI IMG/M metagenome (GOLD analysis project Ga0210398, IMG submission 161047) | Forest soil microbial communities from Barre Woods Harvard Forest LTER site, Petersham, Massachusetts, United States - Inc-BW-C-4-O | ecosystem: Environmental > Terrestrial > Soil >...
AATGAGGTTTCCGACTTCAACCAGGAACGATGCATAAGCACGTGGAGATACCATGCATATCAGCGCAGTTCGCAACGGACTCCGAAGCCGCTTGGTCAGGGCAGCGCCGATAATTCGAAGATAGAATCGTGTCGAGGTCGCGACCACATACACTGTGGCGGCGCGTGCGCGCGATATCTTCGAGAACCGAAATCCGCTCAATGCGCTGGTCACGCTTGTTGCCGGCTCCAATGCGCTGAGTAACAGCGTAAACAGTGTCTGGGGAGGCGATGCGGTGCCGGTGTGGCGCTCAAGCCGGTCGCGCAAATCGTTGGCGGTCTGTGCAACTTGCGCGATCGAGCAGTAATCGATCGCCCATCGCGATGGAATGCCCAACAGTTCGATGGAGTATTTCACTACTTTGCCAAGAACAGGAGAAGCATACTCCGCGGCGTGCCCAGGATCTCTGGCGCGACGCGCCTCAGCTAGACCCGCCATGCCCTCTGCGACATCGGCGACCAGTCTCCGGACCCGCTGCTGGCGCAACACAGGCAATCGGGCAAGTGCCGAGCGCAGCCAGCGTAGCCGCGACAGAATCAGATGCTCCAATTGATCCGAATAGCCCCGTGGCACCTTGACGATCGGCGCGGGCTCGCCATCGGTATCGCCCGAGAGATAAGCCATGCAGTGGCGCAAGCGGGACTGCGCTTCTTCCGCGGACTCCGCCAAATCCTCGCAGGCATCGAGAGCGCGGCAACATAAGTGCGCTACGGCCCCTTCGGCGCGCGAAGCAGAGGACAAGAACACCGTGGCAATTGCAAGATTACCGGCCGAGGCCGTGAATGCCGCGTCCAAAAATTGATCGGCATCGCGCAGCGCCGCGATCTTTCGAATATCCTGAAGGCGCCGTGGCCGCAGAATACGCCACAGCCCTTTTGCAGTGTGCATCAGGAGCGACTCCTGTGGGTCGTGCTAAGAGAGCAACAGTCCATCGACGACCTCGCCGAGCATCGCATTCCCAGGGCCGCTCGCGATGCGCTTCGATTCCATCCTCGCGCGATGAATGTACGAATTGGCCTCCTGTGTGGCCCACTCGATCGCGCCGGCGGCGAGGACATCGCGCGTGAGCTTGCTGCATTCCTCGTCATTGCCGCGACAGCGCTGAAGGCGAGCCGCCGTGTCGGGCCAGGATGGCTGCAGCAACGCCCAACGCAGGACCGGCCAACTGCAGAGGCCGTTTCGCAAATCTGTTCCCGTAGGCCTCCCGGACTTGGAACGATCGGTCAAATCCAGCACGTCGTCTCGAATCTGGAATCCGCGGCCCAAGCTGAGGGCGTAAGTCTCAACTGCGGTTGAGTCGAAGACCGAACCGTTGCTTTTGCCGGCGAGTTGCGATCCGAGGCCGGCAGCCAACATGAACAACGCCCCCGTCTTGCCATCCATGATTTCCAAAGCCCGAGCCGTTTGCGCCTCCAGGCTCGTTTCCGGAGGAAGGCATTCAAGTAGCTGGGCGTAGGCGAATCGTTTGAGTAGCGTGAAATCGATTTGTAGATTCAATTCAGCCGCAAGGGTCGCGAGTGTGCTGACGCCGCGTGCGACCAGAAAAATCCCAACATGATTTGCGGTCCGAACTCCAAATTCGGCGGCTGTTGATGCTTGGTGCCTTCTTACCAAGGAGCGATCCACGATGTCGTCGTGGACCAGACTTCCTTCATGGATCATTTCGACGGCAGCGGCGGCGCGGCAGGCGGCTTGCCTGAGTCCTTTGTTTCCCGGCTCGACGGACGCGATGCCAAGCAATAGAAGGGAGCGGAGCCGCTTACCCGGCGCCGATCTCATTCGAAGAATGGGTGTGGTCAGTGACCCGCAATTTCCTAGTGCCGCCGAGATCGCCTGTTCGACACCGGCAATCGCTATTTCGCGCGTTTCCCTGTGTTCGCCAGACCGCAATTAGAAACCTCCGCCGTCGCGGCGATGACCGACGATTCTTAGAGTTTTGCAACAAATAGCTGCCAGATCATGTGATCTTGAGGCTTTACAAGTCAAGTTTCCGCGCGCAGCAACGAGCGTTAGCTGCATCGCACCATTTAGGTAGTCAGGAAGGTGCCGGGGGCCTGCCCGGAGTTCAGTTCGCGCCGCGCGGAGAATAAGTGAATTTCTGACCCGCGATGGAAGCGGAAAACATCAGGCCACCTTTAGCGACCGTGAAGACAGCCATGCCCTTTTGATAGATGCCATGTGTCGTCGCGTCGTTTTGTCCCGCGCTCACCCCGGAGTTCGCGCCATTGGTCGCGGCACCGGCATTGGCGCCCGCAGTGACGGCCACCACGCTGGCATCCGCGCCAAATTCGAAGTTTCCGGACTCAAACTCGTCCAGCGCGCGTTTATCTTCAAAGAAGATGATTTGGCTATATGCCTTGCCGCCGGCCTGGAATCCCACGCTGACCTGACCGAGGATCGCGTCTCCCGTGTACGCACCGTTCACGTACACTCGTCCTTTGCCGTACGCGCCGCCGACACCCAGAGCGCCCGAGCCGACCGTCGGAAATACGGCGTAGGCATAGCTATTGCCGAAGAAAGTGCCGCTCGCACCGGCATTCTTGAATATGGCGATCGTGTCGGCATAGCCGGCGGCATGGGCAGCGCCCATCGCCATCAACAAAGGTATCAGCACCAGCGTGCGCATCAGATGCTTCATGGTATGCCTCCTTCTACAGGCCTCTAGCATTAGGCTCGGCGCGCAATCGCGTGATAGATGACCAGCACCACTACGGCGCCCACGACAGACACGAGCATGCTGTAAATATTGAGGCCTGTCACGCCCGCCATGCCGAAGCGGTTAAAAAGCCAGCCACCGGCAACGGCGCCGATGATGCCCAATACGATGTCCATGATCATGCCCTCACCGGTTTTGTTAACCAGCTTGCTCGCGATGAAACCGGAAATGAGACCTAAAATAAGCCAGGCGATAATTGACATGTTTGCTTCCCTTTATGTTGTTATGAGTTGGCGGGCGAGACGGCCAGTAACTGGACCCTCGCTCAGCCTAGGAACACTGCGCCTTTTCTCAGGCCGGCGCTGTCAGCCGCAAGTGCGCTCCGGTGTAGGCGAAAGCGCCGGAGAACGCGAATGCGCCGGAGAACGCACAGCGCCAATCAGCTCCCAGATTCACTCAGCGATCGCCGGAGTTGTCCGTCAGGCGCTCGGTTTGCAGCTTTAGCTTTTTGCGCAATGCACTGACGTCGGCCGCCGCCACCGGCGCCGCCTGATTGCCCCAACTATTGCGAATAAAGGTCGAGACATCCGCAATCTCTTGATCGGTGAGCTTCCAGGCGAAGCTCGGCATGCCCAAAGGCGATGGACGGGACGCGCTGACGCCGACACGCGTGCCCCCGAGGATCAAATGCTCGAGTCCGGTGGGATCAGGTTGCTGCAGCATGGCGTCCTTGCCAAGCGGTGGAAACAGTCTTGATTGGCCGATTCCGTCATCCAGATGACAGGAGGCACAGGCGTCGGAATAAATTTGCGCCCCGCGGCGCATCGCGCCTGCGTCTGGCGCGGAGGAGGCGACGATCGGACTCGCCGGCTGACTCTTGAGATACACGGCTATGGCGCGTCGATCCGCATCGCTCATGAACGATGTGGAATGAGTGATCACATCCGCCATGGCGCCGCCCGCGGCCGCATGGGCGTTGCGGCCCGACGCCAGGAACTCGGCGATGTCATCAACGCTCCAGTCCCCAATGCCAATGCGCGAATTGCTGGTCAGGTCAGGCGCAACCCAATTATCGAGATTTCCACCCTGCAGTTCCTGTTTGGATTTGTCCGCGCCGAAAGAATTCTTGGGCGTGTGACAGCCGCCGCAGTGACCGAGGCCATTGACCAGATAGGCGCCGCGGTTCCACTCCTCCGACTGCCCAGGATCGGATTGAAAATCATGGCTGTCGAGAAACAGCATGTTCCACGCGCCGACGAACGAGCGGAAATTGAGCGGGAAAGACAGGTCATTTTTCGGCGGAGTGTAATTAACCGCAGGCAGAGTCGCCAGATAGGCAAAGATCGCATCGTCATCCTCGCGGCTCACCCGTCTGAACCAAGGATAGGGAAAAGCGGGATAGAGATCTTCTCCGTGCGCGCCTTTGCCATCATGCATCGCACGGTAGAACTGATCGCTGGTCCACGCGCCGAGGCCGGTGTTGCGGTCGGGGGTGATATTGGGCGCATAGATAACGCCGAACGGCGTGTTCAGTCCCAAACCTCCCGCGAACGGTTCGCCCCCCTCGCGCTGATGACAAGAAATGCAGTCGCCCGCCGCGACCAAATACTGGCCGCGGCGCAGTTGCGCCGCGTTTGGCAAAGAACCATCGAAGCGCTGGGTAAGCAGTCCCCGCGCCGTGACGGCGGAACCAGGGTGGGCCGGCAACGCGAGTATTTGGCTCACGGCAAGTCCGGCGACGCTCAAGATCGCGAGAGTGACAACGGCCAGGGTTATTCGCAACGTTCTTAAGCGGAGCATGGCTATCCCCTCACCAGCGGCCCCGGGGCCTTGAGGTATTGCGACTTGATCGCGTCCGCGGACAGGTACGCGAGGGCTGCCAGCGTGGCCGTCGGGTTGTAGCCGGCGTTTTGCGGGAACGCCCCGGCACCCATGGAGAAAACATTGGCTACGTCCCAGGACTGCAGATACTTGTTGACCACGCTGTTTCTGGGGTTGTCCCCCATGATTGCGCCGCCGGTGTTGTGCGTGGTCTGGTAGGGCACGACGCTCCATGAACCGGTGCGTCGATTCAACTTGATTTCGCGCGGATTCATGGCTTTTGCCACCTCGGCCGCGCGGTCAGTCAGGTAATCCGACATCTTGTGATCATTCTGCGTGAAATCGAATGTCATTCGCAGCATGGGTCGGCCATGGATGTCCCGGTAGGTGGGGTCTAAGTCCAGGTAGTTGCCGCGCGCGCTCATGCATGAACCGTGAATGCTCAGCGAAAAAGATCGCAGATAATTTTTTGCCGCTGCGTGTTTCCACTCGAGGCCCCAGGCAGGCGTGCCCTGCGGGGTGTAGATCATTTCGATCGGCCGGCCGCCCGTGATCATGCCCGCGATGTAAGCTCCGCCGATAAAGCCCAAGCCGCCGTGATCGAAATTGTCGCCGTTGAAATCGTCGATGACGGTGGCGAGCGCACCGGCCCCAATGAACGGATTGATGAGCTTGTCGTCGAAGAAGACATTCACCGATGACATGGTCTGGTAGGCGTAGTTCTTGCCGACGACGCCTTCGCCTGTCTTCGGATCGTATGGCTTGCCGATGCCGGACAGCAGCAATAAGCGCACGTTTTGCAGCACGTACGCCGAGAGGATTACCATTTCAGCCGGTTGAAAGAATTCCTCGCCGGCGCTATTCACATAGGTAACGCCGGTCGCGCGCTTTTTATCGGCTGTAAGCTCGACCCGCAGCACTTCGCATTCGGTCTTCAGCGTAAAATTCGATTTCTGCAGGAGATAGGGAAGCACCGTGGTCTGCGGACTGGCCTTCGAATAGTTGCCGCAACCAAATTTTTCGCAGAATCCACAATAAGTGCAGGCCCCCATCTGCGCGCCGAGCGGATTGGTGTAAGGCTGAGACATGTTGCCGGTCGGGTGCGGGAAGGGATGACGACCAAGCTCCGCCGCCGCTTTGCCGAACAGCGTCGGTCCGTAGGTCTGCTGCATCGGCGGATTAGGGTATTCGTTAGCTCGGGGACCCTCAAAAGGATTGCCGCCGGGCTGGATCTGGCCCTTAAGATTGCCGGCTTTGCCGCTGGTACCGCACAGCCGGTCGAATTGATCGTAGTGCGGTTCAAGCTCATCGTACGTGACGCCCCAGTCCTGGACGGTCATGTCATAGGCCGAGACGGCCTTTTTGCCGTAGCGCTTCTCATTGTGGCTCTTGGTCAGAAAATCCGTGGGCAAGAAACGCCAGATCTGGCCGTTCCAATGGACGCCCCCGCTCCCCACGCCGGTGCCGAGGAGGAACGAACCCAAGCGGCGCATGGGCAGCGCTTCTTGATTGACGGTGTTTCGGATGGTGAGCGTGTCGTCCGACACGTTCTGAAATAAATGATGGCGCCACATATAGCGCAGCTCATCCTGGGCAAATCCGGTCGCAAAATCGGTGGGCGTATCGCGCCACGGGCCGCGTTCCAGCGCGACGACACTCAAGCCCGCGTCGCAAAGCTGTTGCCCCATGATGGCGCCGGTCCAGCCGAACCCCACCAATACTGCATCGACAGGTTTGAGGGTGGTGGTCATTTCAAGCCTCCCTCCAACCCGGACGTCCCTTGAAGCCGACCGGGGGAAAAGGCACCGGTTCGCCGTGGCGAGTTACCCAATCCTTGTAGTTATAGTGGGCGCCCGGGAAACCGATCATCTTCCATGCGCCCATATCCTTGTTTCCGCCGTAGATTGGATCGGAGAAATAACCTTCTTTGGTATTCTGCAAAAACATGGCGAAGAACGATTTGGCATCGACCCCACCGTCGAGCTTGACCTCGCCGCTCTCCATTCCTTGCAGCAGTTTGTCCTGCTCAGCGGCGGCGAGCTTCGAAAATGTCGCGGCGCCTAAATTAGCGCCGACGTATTGGTCGATCGCAGAAATGGCGGCGCGATAAAATTGCGCGGGGTTGAAGCGGCTCTGATAACCCTGCTCGGGCGTACCTTTCGGCCACGGTCCGCCGAGATAATAATGATCGCCCCTGCCGAAAGGCCCCGCAAGCTGGCGATCGAGAAAGAAGGGCACATTCGCTTCCACGGCGCCGGGTCCGACCGGATCGTTCGGGATCAACCTTGCCACCGCTGCTTCGATGAATGCCGCTTCGACCGGCGTAAAGTACACATATCCGGTACCGGTGGCGCCAGGCGGAGCATCGGCGGCGCCTTCTTTCCACGGCACGGCGCCGCGAATGGTTTGCGGGGGCGCGCCCAGTTCTCCATCGTGCACCGTTGCCGCCGTCGTTCCCGCGATGCCTGCTGCGACGCTGCCGATGAGAAGTTGCCGGCGCCGGAGATTTACTTTGGTCACCATGAAGAATCCTTCTATCCGCGGTGCTGCGGACTCCTGACATTGGTTGTTATTAATTCGCCGGCCGATGAAGCTGAACTTCATTTGCAGCATCGTCAATAGGACAATCACCGAAGAACCAAAAACTGAAGGCGCCGCGAGCGAAGGCGCCTCGCCACACTGGCATTTGTAAAACTTTCACGCCGCCCGCGCCAGTATGCAAAGGTGTTATTGACTTAGATAACGATTGATTTGCTCGCCCCATTCCTCGCCCGCGAAGCGGTCGACCACGGCCATCTCTTTCACGATGTCGTTTGCCGCAGGTAATAGTGCCGTGCGTTCATAAGCCACTTCGATGGCGGTCGAGTCGCCGTCCGGCGTTAGTTTAAGGGTGATCAGCGTGACAACCAGGTCCGGAATCACGTAGACGTATTGAATCCGCCTTGCCATGCGGTCAAAAGCGGTATTTACCCATACGGCGGTCCTGTCCCCGCGCCTGACTTGAAAAACCATGCCTTCTTGGTCGAAAGCCTTTTCCGGCCAGAGAAAAACCGGCTCCCAACCGGGAGCCCAAGTCCGCTCTCTGTCCGCGCCGAATAGCGGCCACGCGACTTCGAAAGGCGCGTTCGCGACCAAAGAGAATTGCTCGCGCGTGTGCAGCAGCGCCTCAGTGCTCAAGCTCTTTCCTTCAACTGATGGCTGTCGCCGGCGCGCAGCGTCAGACGATAGATCTTTTTCAACTCAAGGATCTGCGTCAGGGTCTCCTTGGAAAATGCCGTCTTCCCCTCAAAGGCGTGCAGCACGATGCCCTCGAGCAGGTCTCCGACCGAAAGATCCTTGAGCTCCGCCAAGGCTTTCAGCACTTTCAACAGACGCTTTTCGATTCTGATTCCTGTTTGGACCCGTTCGATTTCAATCATCAGCATTCCCTTTCGCAAAAAGGCAATGGTACCAATGTACATAGATACAAAACAAGTGCGCCGCGCATGGACCGCTTTAGATGCAGCGAATACGGTCAGACTCCGCCTACGGTCGAGCGGCCCGGTTGGGATGGTGGCGCACGTCGATTCAGGACCATAATGACCGCAGCCATAAGGAGAAATCGCATGGGCCTAGGACGACGAGAAAAAGACATCAAGCTGCTGGTTACCAAATTCGTCAAGCTGGTGGAATCGCTCAATCCGGGCGAGCGTCTATCGATCAAGAAAGTAGCGGCCAAACGACGGCCGGCGGCAAAAAGTCAGCCTCGAAAGGCCGCCGTCAAACGAGCGGGAAGGGCAGCGGGCAAAGGAGCGGGCACGGCGCCGAGCACCAGAGTGTCACGGTAGACGAGCTGCGGGACGCATTAATTGGTGGACGAGTAGGCTGCTTGCACCCGCGAGCAACGCCGAGCCAACGATGATCCAGAACCGGGCAGCGGAGGGCCGCGACGCGCGATTCAGCTTGTCCCTACCCTCGGCAGCGATCGAGGTCCATGCCTCGAAAATCCCGGCGTCGACCTTGTCGCGCAATTCAGCGACTTCCGGCGTCAAATCAGCGGGAAGCCGGGCAAGCAGATCTTCGACGGTGCCGACGAGTTCATCAAGTTTCTTGGACTTGGTCATCGATGCCATTATGCACCCGGCCAACGGGCGCTCCAGCGGGCGAATAGTGCAAAACGGCGTAAGAGCCGTCCGATTGCCCTGTCAACGGCAGCAGCGCGCGTCCGTTAACATGAGGAGATTCCACAGGGGAAACCATGGCCGGTGAGCGCTTCAGAAGTTCGTGCGTCTGCATCGCTTGCGGATTGCTGCTTGCCGGGTGCGCCACGCGCACCGATCTTCCGCGCGCCTCGGCAGCACCCTTAACGGCGATGCATCGCGACGACACCTTGTGGCTCGAGCGGGTGTCCTTTGGTCTCGATTCGGCCAGCGTCGAAAGCTATCGTCAATTGGGACGTGAACGATTTCTGGAACGTCAATTGCACCCCGGCGAAACCGGCGCATTGCCTGCCCCGATAGCCGCGGAAATTGCAGCACTCGATATCTCCCATGCCGATCCCGCAAAATGGCTTGCCGAGGTCAACGCCCAATACAAGGTCATCAACGCCATGCCCGACGGTACGGACAAGGAGCAGGCGCGCAAGGCGCTCAATGACCGCGGCAACAAGCTAGCCTATGAGGCCATTCGCCGCGATTTGCTGCGTGCAGTTTATTCCCCCGCGCAGCTCCAAGAGCAAATGGTCTGGTTCTGGCTCAATCATTTCAGTGTTTTCCAGTACAAGGCGAATCTGCGCTGGCTCGTGGGCGACTACGAGGAGCGCGCGATCCGACCGCATGTCTTTGGGCATTTCAAAGATCTCGTGATGGCGAGTTTGGAACACCCGGCAATGCTGCAGTATCTGGACAACAATCAAAATGCAGCGGGACATATCAACGAAAACTACGCGCGCGAACTATTGGAACTGCACACCCTCGGCGTCGGCAGTGGATATACGCAGCAGGATGTGCAGGAGCTTGCACGTGTGCTCACGGGGGTGGGCATCAATGTCGGCGACACGCCCAAGCTGAGACCCGAGTTGCAGCGAATGTACGTTCGCCGCGGTGCCTTCGAGTTCAATCCGGCGCGGCACGATTTCGGCCCCAAAACTCTTCTCGGACACCCGATTTCCGGCAGGGGATTCGGCGAGGTCGAGGATGCGGTCGGTTTGATCGTCTCGCAACCGGCCTGCGCCCGATTCGTGTCGCGGGAACTGGCGCTTTATTTCGTGGCGGACAATCCGCCCGCGGCGCTGGTGGAGCGGATGGCTCAGACATTCATGCGCACCGATGGCGACATCGGTGCGGTTCTGCATTCCTTATTCATGTCGCACGAGTTCGACCTGGCGCTAGGGACGAAATTCAAGGACCCCACGCGCTACGTCGTATCCGCAATCCGCTTTGCCTATGACGGCAGGCCGATCAGCAATACACGCCCGGTGCTCAACTGGCTCAATGGTCTCGGCGAGGCGCCCTATGGCCGCCAAACTCCCGATGGCTATCCCATGACGGAACTCGGTTGGGCTAGCTCGGGTCAAATCAGCCGCCGGTTCGAAATTGCGCGCGCCATCGGCGCGGGCAATGCCGGGCTGTTCGATCCTGAGGACGGTGCGGCCGCGAGCGCGGCGGGATTTCCGCAGCTGTCGAACCGCTTGTATTTTGAAGCGGTCGAACCATTTCTTGCGGCCCGGACCAAGGAAGCGCTCAATCGCGCGAACTCGCAGCAGGAGTGGAACACGTTTCTACTGTCGTCACCGGAATTTAGCTATGAATGAGCCGCACTTGAATCGCCGAGCGTTGCTCAAGCTGGGTGGCGCGGCGCTGCTGAGCGCGGGAGTGTCGGGCCGCTTGTTTGCCGCGCCTGCCGGCGGGGCGCGGTTTCTGCTGGTTTTCTTGCGCGGCGGCTACGATTCCACCAATTTCTTGATCCCGTATTCGAGCAGTTTTTATTATGAAACGCGCCCGAATATCGCCATCGCCAAACCCGATCCGGCATCCAACACCAGCGCGCTGGCGCTCGATGCCGATTGGGCGCTCGCGCCGGCGGTCCGCGAATCCATCGGCTCAATGTACCTGCAGCGGCAGGTTGCATTTGTGCCGTTTGCCGGAACCGAGGATTTGTCGCGCAGTCACTTCGAAACTCAAGACAGCATCGAACTGGGTCAACCCTTGAGCGGCCCGCGCGACTATCGTTCGGGATTCCTCGGCCGTCTGTCGGAGGTATTGACGGGGCCCGCGCACCCCACTTCATCGATCGCCTTCACGGACGCCTTACCGCTGAGCTTCGAAGGCGCGGCGATGGTACCCAACCTGTCGCTCAAGAATGTGGGCAAACCGCCGTTCGATGAACGACAGGCGCGCATCTTGAGCGATATGTATACCGGTCACCACCTCGAGGCTGCGGTGAGCAATGGCCTGGAGCTGCGTCACGAAGTGGCGCAGGAGATGGCGGAAGAAATGAGCGAGGCCAATCGCAACGCCATCAACACGAAGGGGTTCGAACTGGAAGCCGAGCGCATGGGTCGCTTGATGCGCGACAAATATCGGGTCGGATTCATCGATATTGGCGGCTGGGACACGCATGTGGGCGAGGGCGCGGCCGCCGGACCGCTCGCGACCAATTTGGGCAGCTTAGGGCGCGGCCTGCAAGTCTTCTCGCAGTCTCTAGGATCGGAGTGGAACAACACGGTGGTCGTGGTGCTGTCGGAATTCGGCCGAACCTTTCGCGAGAACGGCAACCGCGGCACCGATCATGGGCATGGCACGGTGTACTGGGTCCTCGGAGGATCGATCAGCGGCGGCACCATCGCCGGTGAGCAGCGGCGGCTGGCTCAAAATACCTTGTTTCAAAACCGCGACTATCCGGTGCTGAACGACTATCGATCCGTGCTGGGCGGCCTGTTTCGAACGCTTTGGGGTCTCTCGCCTGAGCAAAGCTCACGCGTCTTTGCGCAGACATCCTTGGTTGACTTGAAGCTTGTTTGACCGGGAATCATCCAAAGACGACGCGCAAGGTTTATATTTCATCCCGAGAAGTCCTAGAAGAAGATCAGGGGTGAGCATGCTAATTCTGGTAACCGGCGGGTCGGGGTTCATCGCCAGCCATACGATCCTGCAGCTCTTGAACGCGGGCCATCGCGTTCGTACGACGGTCCGAGATCTGAAACGCGAACCCGAAGTGCGCGCCATGCTGAAGCAGGGCGGCGTTCAAGCGGGAGACCGGCTGAGTTTTTTTGCGGCTGACCTGCAGAACGATTCCGGCTGGGCGGCCGCCGTGGCGGACTGCGACTACGTGCTGCATGTGGCGTCGCCGTTTCCCCCGAGTGTACCCAAACACGAGGACGAGTTGATCGTGCCGGCGCGCGAAGGCGCGCTGCGCGTGCTGCGGGCGTCGCGCGATGCGGGTGTGAAGCGCGTGGTGCTGACTTCTTCGTTTGCGGCGATCGGTTACGGGCATCCGCCGCAAAGCGCGCCGTTCGATGAAACGTACTGGTCCGATACCACGGGCGGTGACGTTACCGCGTACGTCAAATCCAAAACCCTGGCCGAACGTGCCGCCTGGGATTTTATTGCCCGCGAAGGGCGTGCTCTGGAGCTATCGGTGGTGAATCCGGTGGTCGTCTTCGGTCCGGTATTGGGACCTGACTATTCAACTTCGGTTCTTCTAATACAGCGTCTAATGTCCGGCGCCGTGCCCGGCAGTCCTCGCTTGAGTTTCGGTGTCGTCGATGTGCGCGATGTTGCCGATTTGCACATTCGCGCGATGACCCATCCGGCCGCCAAGGGCGAGCGATTCCTGGCCGTGGCCGGCGATTTCATGTTGATACACGACATTGCAATGGTTCTGAAGCGCCGAATGGGCGAGGCGGGCAAAAAAGTGCCGACCCGCCAATTGCCGAATTGGCTGGTGCGTGTCGCCGCGCTTCGCGACCCGATGGTAAAGCAAGTGCTGCCGGAACTCGGCAAGTTGAAAACTGGTACCAATGCAAAGGCTAAGCGCCTGCTGGGATGGGCGCCGCGCTCGGGGGAGGAGGCGATTATCGCCAGCGCTGAAAGCCTGCTCGATCTTGGCCTGCTGAAAAAATCAGCGTAGTTGGCTGTCCTTGCTGCCGCGACGATTGTATCCCGCGGACCGCACGGCTTCCCGATCTCGTGCGTCCTGACAGGGCAGGCAGAGCCGCACCCCGGGGACCGCGTCCCGACGCAGCTGTGGAATCTCGGACCCGCATTCCGCGCAGTGACTCAAGCTTGGCCCTTGCGGGAGGCGGCTTTTGGCAAGGTTGATCGCGTCCTTGACGGTCGCGTCGATCTGCTCTTGCACCGCACCTTCTTTTGCCCATCCTGTCGCCATATCCCTATCATTAGAGCCGCCAAGGCAAAATGCAAGGTTGCCTGCCTAGGCGGTCCTATCCCGGCGGGCCGCCAGCAATTCGCGGATCATGCCGTAGAGAAATGCCGTCGTCAGTCCGAAAAGAATCATGCCATTTAAGGCCTCGAGCGCGCCCATGAGTTGCCAGTGGTTTGCCAGGTCAAAGTGTTCGTGGCCGTAAGTGGTCATGGCGCTCAAGGAGTAGAGGAGCGCGGATTTGCTGTCGGGCAGCGCACCCAGAGCCTGGTAGACCCCGGCCCATATTGCGGCTTCAATGGCGTGCAGAATGATGGCCCCCAAGGTCGCTGCCCCGAGGACAATCGAGAGTCCGACGAGTAAGCTGCGCCGTCTTGCCACGAATGGTTTGGCGCGTATGACCCGTTCGTTGATGAAGACCAGACCGATGACGTGGAAGATGACGGTGACTAGGATTAACGGCAGGCTCCAAGCCCAATTACCATCCCAGACCGACGCGTCATTCACATGAGTTCCTAAGGCTTTGAGCGGGATCTTCGCGGATGCGCTGCCGCGCGTTTTTTCTGCTGCTGTTGCGGCAGGCCAATCGTCGCCAGCATCTCGCAGATCGCGCGCAAGTGCGTATTAGGATCGTCTTGACGACGCGCGAGGTACAAAGTGGAGTAAGCGCTTATGTCCGTCAGGTGTTTGTAGATCGCGCCGTTTAACCGGATACATTGAATTCCGTCGGGAACAATCGCGACGCCGACGCCTGCGGCAACCAGCCCAATGATAGTTGAGGGCTCCAGCACTTCTCTTGCTACGCGTGGCCGAAATCCCGCATGGGCGCAGATGTCGAGGATTTGCCAGTAGAGGCCGGTACCGGCTTCGCGCGGATAGGTGACGAACGGCTCGTCCTTGAGCTGACTCAGCGACAGTGACGGCCGGCGTGCCAGGGGATGATCTTGTTGAATTGCCACCACCAGTGGGGCGCGATACCACTCACTGATTTCAATTCCGGCGGGAATCCGTACCTCGGGTTTACGCAAAATCCCCAGATCCAGCGTTCGCTCCAACAGGCCATGGAGCTGCTCGAGCGACGGCACATCATGCAGCGTAAGCACCACGTAGGGAAATTGCTGTCGAAACTGCCGGATCGCAGTTGGCAGAACGTCAGAGAGCATCGCCGACGCACTATAGCCCACATTGAGCGTCCCCAATTCGCCCGCTTCGGCGCATCGTGCCTCGATCTTTGCGGTCTCGGCCATCGACAGAATTGCGCGGGCGTGCTGCTGAAATCGCTTGCCGGCCTGGGTAAGAAAGACGTGGTGCTTGTCGCGCTCGAACAATCGAGCTCCCACTTCCTCCTCGAGCGACCTGATCTGAACGCTCAACGAGGGTTGCGCCACATGGAGACGCTGAGCCGCACGGTTAAAGCCGCCCTCATCCGCAACCATTACAAAGTATTCGAGCTGGCGGAGCTTCACGATAGGCGGATTCTATAAGCAACCGCACGCAAAAGACACGTGCAGATCACGCAGCTAGTCGCGCGTCGGGTACGACACCCTCGAGAATCCCGGTATCACAACGAGCTCTGGTTGATTGTTCTGTTCGCACAACTGATCGATGACAAAGTGGGCGACCGAATTCGACAGCAGCTGAGTGGGATCTTCCATCACAAAACGCAGACGGGTTATGGCTGTAAAGCGATCGTCCGGCGAACGTAGGCGAGGCATCGCATGCAACGACTTCGTCGTCGGCTCTATGACCGGGGACTCCTCGATGCTCTTCACAAACGAGGGATAACCGTCAAACATCGCCCGTGCGAGGTCGGTGTTGGCCCGCAATTGCAAGAATACTTCTCGAACCTGCCTCTCTATCTCCGCGACCCGACCCGCGTCGCGAAGGTCGGACAGGACGAGGCTCGGGCCATGCGGGGTGATCTGCACATTCTCGGCCGATATCCGCTCACCCGAGGCTCGCCACAGCAGATGGCAATTGTTGTTCGTCTGCCACGTCAGTCCCGCGCTCGGCCGGCCTGATTTGCCGCTGAGCAGAACCATGAGATTGCGCCAATTGAAGTTCTGGGAACGAAGCCACCGAATCATGCGGTGCGCGATGTCAAGGAAGGTGAGTGTAAAGGTTGCCACCATGACATCATTCAGCGGAACAGGAACGGTGGGATTGTCGATGGGATCCAGCAGGTTTTGCCGCAGATTCTCGAATGTCATCAGGCGTTCATCCGCAAGGCACGTTTTCATAAACCGCGAACTTACGCTGCATGTGTAATCCACCATGTCCGCAATCTTTGCTTCATACCCTCGATAGGCTTCGACGGCTACGGCCTGTTCCCAATAGCGCGTGTCGTTGATGGAGCGCACTTGGTCGGCTCTGTTGATTATCCGGTTCGCGTCCTCGCGCCAATTGGCATAGCCGAGCTCGCGCAGGCGGAAAGCCCACGCGATGCAGGGAGCGAGGTGAGAAACCGCCGTGAGCTCGACAAACCCGCGCGTTGAATGTCGGAAGCTCTCAACGATCGGCGCACGGCCGCCGCCGGGAAAGGTTACGAAGTCCGCTCCGGTGATGAGAAGCAGCGGATCGTGCTCGGTCAAGCGAACCAGGTGTTGGGTCAAATGCTGTGCGGTGCTGCCCGGGCCGGTATAGGCATCGTACAGACTGCGAAAATCATCGTGCGGTGCATACGCCATGGTCGTCTTCATTCGCTAAAGCGGTAAATGATTGTATCGGTACGGAACCGGACATCGACGCTAAGGCTGTTGGAGACGGCCACAAACAGTTTGCCGTCTGCGGAGAATACCGCTGCGTCGGTCCCACCGGCGGTCGGGAATTCCTCCACCAGCACTAGCTTGCCATCGATCCATTTAAAGATGCGCGACAGTAGATTTGTGCGTGGAGCGGAAGGCTCGCCCTGTATGAAATTGATCTGCACCAGATACAGGGCCGAGTGTGTCCGAACGACGCAGAACTCTCGACCGCCCGGTCCGCCCAGTGTCTGGCGGGGAGCAAAGTCTTTCCCACCCCAGCGATACAGGGTTGAGTCACCTTGGATATCGGCAAATGCGAGGTAATGCTCACCGTCGGCGGCGAAATATCGAAAGCAACGACCGGCCTTTTTGGAGAACGACTGCAGGTGACTAAAGGCTGCGCCATTCCAGGCCAGGACGACTGAGTCCCCCACGTGGTCAGCGTAAGCCAGGAAGCTCTGCCCTGCTATTTCGAACGATTCCCAGTTGTACCCCCACATGCCTTCAAGAATTTGAAAATCATCGAATTGCAAGCCGTTCCACACATAGATTCGCGAAGTCCGGGGATTTGTCGCCTCGATATGATCGAGCGTAATGCCTTGCGCCAACGCGAGAAACGCTCGATGGCCGACACGAAAAAAATGCCACTGCTTCGAGGCGAAGGCCGCGAATGTCTGGACGGGTACCCACGAGCCGCTGATCCACTTGTAGAGCACCTGATCGATATTGTAGCGATAGGGTCCGTGGCCCGATCGAACTCCGGCCGTAACCAAGTAGGATTCTTCTCCCAAGTTGAAGAACTCGGCATCCTCGCCGCCGCTGAGCGGCAGCGCTCCGTCCTCAACCCAGCGACCGTGTTGCCAGCGATAAATCGGCGCGCCGATATCGCTATCGCCGCCATTCATGTGCGCTGGAGTGCCCGGAACGTCCGCTGCCAGCTGCGGTACGATGAGATACTGCGCGCCTGCCAGCGCGAACGGCAGGACGGCCCGCGCGCCGCTGGTCGGCAGGCGTTGATGTTCGATGAGTATCATGTGCTCTTCACTCGGTCTGTTTTTGTCGTAACAGACCGACCACTGTGTACGCGCCGGCGGACAGAAGCGTAGGAATTGCGATCAGCACGAACAAGAGTTGGACGGAAACATTCGCCGCCAGCAGCCGGCCGCCTATGAGTGGTCCCAATATTGATCCGCATCGGCCCGCGGCAAACTGCCAGCCGACGCCGGTACTGCGCATGCGCTGAGGATACAGTTGCACGGAGATCGCCGGCGCGTTCTGTTGCCCCCCAATCACCAGGAAGCCAATAACGGCGAGGCCTGAATATAACGCGCCGGCGGATCCGTACAGGTACCCCAGCAAAGCAACGCCGAGTGAGCCGCCGGCGACCATCGAAGTCACGACCTTGAATACACCGAATCTGGCCACGAGCAAGGTTGAGGCCAGTGCTCCGATCACGCCGCCCAGATTCAGTAGCACCCCGCACCAAACAGCCGTCTGCGGGCTAAGACCCGATCTCGCCGCGATCAACGGCGTCCAGCTGTTTAAAAGATAAGTTACCAATAGCAGGCAAAAGATCGCGAATGAGGCAATTACCGTGGTCCAGAAGCGTCCCTCGGTAAACAAGACCATGAAGGATCCTCTCCACGGCGTGCGACGTGGGTCGATTGGAGCATCTGAGGCGTGAAACGTCTCCCCCAGTAGTAGCGCAATAGGCACGAGAAGGAGCGTGACCACGCCCGCCCCGAGAAACAGATTTCGCCACCCATAGACGATCAGTAGCGCAGTGATCGCGCCGCCGACTACCGCGCCGAGTGGATAACCGATGAACATCACAGTCACGGCCGCGCTGCGCTGCTGCGGCGGGAAATGCTCCGCCACCAGAGGGACAATCGCGGCGAGAAGTCCACCTAGGGCCAAACCCGTCAGGAAACGCAGGGCGGCGAACACGCCGAGTGAATGCGCCTGCGAGCAAAGCAGTGTCGCGACTCCGGCCGCGGCAAGCGAGACGAGCAGGGTGGGCCGGCGGCCCGCGCGATCCGCGATGCGACCCAAAATAAGGCCCCCTACCATCGAGCCGGCCAAGCCGGCGGCGAACACGGTGCCGATGCTCACAAAGTTCAAATGAAGATCTTTTACGATTAGGGGCGCCACAAACGACACAATGAACAGGTCGTACCCGTCAATCATCACCAGGGCAAACGCGACGCCAAGCAGCGCCCAAGACCCTCTAGACCGATTGATTCCGAATTGAAACGCCGCTTCCGTTGCAACTTCCATCAGGGGGCGCCAAACAGGCGGTTGGGATTCTCGACCAGGATTTTTCGGCGTGCGCTCTCCGACGGCGCCCAGCGCTCGAGTAAACTCACCAGCTCTCCGGTGTCGCGGTCGGAGTACGAAATATGCGGCCAGTCAGAACCCCCTACCGCCCTGTCGGGCGCGCGGTCGACGATCGCCTTCGCCACAGGTTCCACGAATTCATAGCCCCGGTGTTTGGCGATGCGATAGGCCCCGCTTAGCTTGAGGTAGCAGCGACCGCATCCCAGCAGATCGAGCAAAGCAGAAAAATCCTCCGATCCAAGGCCGTCTTCTTCCAGCATGTAACCCATGTGATCGATCACAAAATCTATGGGCAGCGTTCGAAAGAAATGGATCAAGTCGCGCACCACGTAGCCCGGGGCATAGAATTGCAGGTGCCAACCCAGTGGCCCCAGGCGTGCGGCCGTTTCCGTGATGTAGCGCTTGATCGCCGCCAGGGGCTCGCGCGCGCGCTTGAATAGATCGAGCCTAACCGCTCTCACGCCGCACCGATGGAAGCGGTCGAGTTCGGCATCGCTAATATCGGGGTCGATCATGACGACGCCGCGCGCCAGATCGCCAACCTCCGCGAGTGTGTCGACGAGGCAGGCGTTATCGGTACCGTAGTAGCTTGGCTGCACCAGCACAAACCTTTCGATGCCGAGCCGCGGCATGAGGCTGCGATACTGTTCCAGGGTTCCATCGGGCAGTGTGTAGTGCGGCTTCTCCACGTGCGAATATCGCTCAGGTGGCCCGAATATATGCACGTGCGTATCCCAGGCACCGGAGGGCATCAGAAAACTTGGCCGAGAGATCGTCTCGAGGTCACGCAATGGTAACGAGAGCAATGGCTCTTCGCTCATCGAGTTACCTCATTGCCTCGGATAGACCCTTGAGTCCGTCTGCGCCACTCCTGCATGCGCTGACCCCAATCAGTCGCTCGCTGGGTCAGCCCTGCCGCCAGGACGTCGGTATCAATCGCGGCGAATACGAGCGGCGCGGCGCCGGCGTTGAGCAGCTCCACGAATAGCGCGGGATCCGACGAGCCCCCGACGACCGCCAGTTTGCCGCGGCCGCGCGCTGCGGCGATGACGCGCTTGCAGGCGTCGAGCACATCAGTATGCCGCAGGTGATCGACGTGCCCGAGATCCACCGACAAATCATTCATTCCGACATGTAAAATGTCGACGCCGTCGATGGCGGCAATGGCATCCGCGTTTCGGACACCTTCCGCCGACTCAATCAGGATATGAACCGTTGTTGCGAGGTCGGCACAGCGCATGAGCTCCGCGGCCGACATGCGCCGATACTTGGCCTGAGGCAGAAGAGCAGTCTGGGAGCGCTGACCGCGCGGCGGGAAACGTACTGCGTGGACGACTTTCCGCGCCTCCTCCGCCGTCTCGACGCGAGGTGCAACGATACCCGTCGCACCCCCGTCCAACAGCCGGCCAACCACGCCGTAGTCGCGTTCCGGAACTCGGACCCACCCTTCCAGCCCTAAATCGGCGGCCGATGCGATGATCTGCACGGCGCAATCGATCGATATGCTGCTGTGTTCCAGATCGATCCATACCAATCCAAAGCCGGCTGTCTTTGCCATTCGCACGATCTCAGCAGTGCGTGCATTGCGGATGCCGAGACTGAGCAGGGTTTCACCTCGCGCCAGTCTTTGCAGCACCGCATTTTCTCCAAGCTGCGCGTCAGGTTGCGTCATTCAGGCGATTCAGAAATTCCACGATCAGGTTCATCACCTTATTCGTCGACCAGAGCAGACCGGATTGGGTATCACCCATGAAGGCTAGGTCGCCATGGGCGGCGCCGTCCACGACGTAGCGGGCGCTGTGAACTCCCGCCGCCAGCAACGCGTCGTTCAGGATCAGTGTTTGACTGGGTGAGACCATCCTGTCCTGATTGCCGTGAAAGATGAGAAAGGGTGGAGCATTGGCCTGGATGTACTTCAGTGGGTTCGCGGCCGAGGCGGCGATGCCGGCGTCGAGCGTGTTCGCGCCGGCCGCCTTGCCGATGTATTGAACCAATCCCTCGTTGCTGTAAATGGCATGCTGGGTCGGCGCGTCAAAATCGGCAGCGATCTTGGAAATGTCGGACGCGCCGAAATCATCGATGACGCCTTGTACATCGCTGCTCTGATCCAGATTGGCGCCGGCTTCAAACGTACGATCGTGGTTCGTAACGCCGACCATCGCGGCGAGATAGCCGCCGGCGGATTCACCCCACACGGCGACCTTGTTGGCGTCAATTCCGTATTTGTGAGCGTTTGCGCGCAGATATCGGATCGCCGCTTTGACGTCCTCGACACCGTCGCGATAATTCGCGCCGTCGCGCGTCGTCCGGTACTGAACGCTGGCAACGGCAAACCCAGCCTCCGCAACATAGGTGCGCAGATTCAAGGCGCCTTCCTTGCCAGCTACGACAAATCCGCCGCCCGGAACGTACACCACTACGGTCCGTTTGCGCGCCGACTCAGGAATGAGTAGGTCCATCTTGAGGGACGTCGATTTTCCGTTTGCCAGCTTGGGAGCCGCGAACTCGACATTCTCAATGGTCTTGATCGGCGTTTTGCCGCATTGGATCTGATCGTTGCGGTCGGGACGAATGACGATACTGGTGCTCGTGTCGCTGGGCGCAAGGCTCGCCGCGATCGGCGGCTTGGGAAGTACCCCAATGCGAAACAGCAACGGCATCAGACCGTGCATGGGCGTGAAGCGGGGACACGATTCGCCTACTCCAGGGATGGATTCGTTGGATCGCATACCAATAAACATCGCGGCGCCGACTGCGCCGAGTGCGAGCGCGATGATTACAATGGTTCGTGCCTTCACCGCGTTGACTCCTGCGTGCTCAAGTCGTCAACACTACAATCGGGCGCTGAATTCGATGCCGTAGGTGCGCGGCGGCGCATATTGCGCGAGGCTGGCAAGGAAGTTACCCGCTGCAGAGGTGTAGACGAGCGCGTTCGTCAGGTTTCGGCACCACAAACTGACGGTGTAAGGCCCATTGTTCACGTGCCAGTGCAGGCCGGTATTGACGTCATCATAGGCCGGCTGACGCAGCTGATTGTCTGCCTCGGCGAACCAACCGCTGTTGTGAAGGTATTGAGCATCGAGCGTCCAGTCTCCTATCGATGTCGGGAGCAGATAGCTCAGACCCAGGTTGGCGGTCCATTCCGGCGTGTAGGGCAATTGATTGCCGTCAGCCGAGGCGAAGAAGGGAGTGCTGCCGCCAGGAAAGGGAGGATTGGGCACGTTGTATTGGACCAGCGGAGTGGAAGACGTGAAACGAGCGTGGATGTAACTCGCGCCCAGATCCAGTCTGAGCGCCTGGCTGACCTGTGCCTCGAGGTCGAGATCCACGCCGTACGAGGTTGCCGGCGGTCCATTGTAAAATTGTACTTGGTTGCTGGTGGTCAGCTTATTCAACTGAATGTCGGTGTAATCGTAATAGAATGCGGCGCTGTTGAGGCGCACCTTGTGGTCCAGGAATTCGGTCTTGGCGCCCACTTCATACGCCTTCAGAGTCTCGGGCTCGAAGTTCGGCAGACTCGGTTGGGTTGAATTGTAGCCGCCGCTCTTGAAGCCCAAATTCTTAGATGCGTATATCAGCATTCCGTTGTCGAACTTGTGATCGATCCCGAGGCGGTAGGTCAGCTGAGAAAACCACGTGGTCGGCGAAGGAGTCACCGCACCCGTGTATCCTGGCGTAACTGACAGAGTTTTATCCTCGTCCGTGTAACGCAGGCCGAGCGTCAAGCGGCTGCCGGGCAGGAACTCGATGTGCGTCTCGCCGAAGCCAGAATATGAGTTCGTCCTCACTTCCGCGAAGCTGTTGACCTGTTGCTCGAGGTCATGAAAATAGTACAGGCCGGCCACCCAGGTGAGCCAATGCACGGCGTAGTTGTCGGGCGACACCAGCTGAAACTCTTGCGAGATCTGCTTGTCGTTGACGAGCGCATTCACGGTCGGCAGAGGGATAATTAGAGAAAAGGGCGGAAACGGAACAGGCTGCTGGATGGAGGTGGCCGGTGTCAGAGTGATATCAAATTGGACATCGAAGCTCTGCTCACGATACGCGCTGATCGAGACCAGCTTAGCCCAATCCATGAGATGATCGAGACGAACGCTGACTCCTCCCGAGTCCAGGCTATCCGTAGGGTCGAGGAATGTGTTGATGTCATACGGACGCGGTACGGGTGTCGTCACCGGCGGATATTCCGCGACCGACGGATAGGTCCCTCTTGGAATGTAATCCGGAGTGGCTGAACTGCCGTAGCGGCGCTCGAAATCGAAGATCAAATGAACGGTATCGGCGTCAGTGGGCGTCCAGACCCATTTGGAGCGCAGGGCGAGATCCAGATTGGTTTGGTATACATCAGAGCCTGTCTCGAGATTGCGGCCGTAGCCCTCGCCCTGATGGCCGACGTGCATCGCTACGTCGGCTGCGAGACCGGGAGCCAGTCCGCCCGCGACATAGCCATTGAATACCGAGGTCTGGAAGTTGCCGTAGCTCACATCGAGGTTGCTGCTGAAACTTTCAGTTGGATCGCGCGTCTCGACCAGCAGCGCGCCCCCGGTCGCATTGCGTCCAAAAAGCGTGCCTTGAGGACCTTTTAGCGTCTCAATCTGCTGGACATTGTTGAGCGAGAGCAATGCAGCGGAAGGCGAAGCAACGTATACGCCGTCGAGATACAGCGCCACGGAATTCTCGACGTTCGGAATCTCGGAACCCACGCCTCGGATGTGCGGCGCCAGTGATCCCTGGGCTGTGGTCATTTGCAGTCCGGGGGTCATGTCTGCGATGGCCGTAATATTGTTCGCCGCCACCGCGGCAAGCTGACTGCCCGAAACCGTGGAAATCGCGATAGGCACGTTCTGCAAGTTCTCCGCGCGCTTCTCCGCGGTCACTACGATTTCCGTAAGCGTGCCTTGATCCTCCTTGGACGCCGCAGCTATATCCGCGGCCGAAGCCGCTCCCACCCAGGGCCATAGCCCGATTGTGGCGACCAACCCGTACATTGCCTTCATGTCTCCCCCCGTTGCTGGTTACTGTTCGTAACGCTTATAGATGCTGCGGCGAAGAGCATCGGGCATGAGCGTACGTGTTGCGTGATCCGCACGCCAATACGCATTACCTGCTTCCGATGATAGGAACTTCGTATAACCAGTTCCGCCGCGGCGAGCGTGAACGGAGAGCTATTTCAATTGTGCTTCGCCGGTACGCTTGAAATTGCGTACCGGCGAGCGCATTTTTGTTTTGTTCAGCCTAAGGTTACCGGAAAGAATAGCCGGGAGTCGCCCCGCTGGATGAGCAACGCGATCTGTTTGTCGTGATCCTTCACCAGCTTCCGCAGTTGCGCCACGGTTTGGACCGGAGTGCCATCGACTGACAACACTACGTCACCCGGCTCGATGCCCGCTTCGGCGGCGCGGCCCTGCGCTTCTTCGACCAGAAGACCGCCTGGGACGCCGGCCTGTTGACGCTCCGCGGGGCTGAGCGGTCGCAGCGCCAAGCCCAACTTCGCCTGGGATGAGCCGCCCCCAGTCGAGTCATTGTCCGCGGTCAAGGCCGCCGCGTTGCCGATGGTCGCCGTCAGATCGAGTGTCTTGCCGTTGCGCCAAATTTCGATCGATGCCTTTTCACCCGGCGTTGCCACGCCGACCTTCTGCGACAGCGAACCCGCATCGATGATTGGGGCGCCATTGAATTTCAGAATCACATCGCCCACTTTGATGCCGGCTTCCGACGCCGCGCTATCGGGGACGACTTTGGCCACCAGCGCACCGTTGGGTGAGGTCAATTTGAAGGAGTCGGCCAGCGTTTGATTCATCGTTTGCACCTCGACGCCCAAGCGCGAATGCGCGACCTTGCCGGTCTTCACGATTTGGTCCTTAACCTGCACGGCCAGGTTGATCGGAATGGCAAACGAGACACCCTGAAAGCCGCCGGAATTGCTGTAAATCTGAGCGTTGATGCCGACGACCGAACCGCCGGAGTCAAACAGAGGGCCGCCGGAATTGCCCGGATTGACCGCCGCATCCGTTTGGATGAAAGGAACATACCCGTCGCCCGGTAACGAGCGCCCCTTGGCGCTGACGATGCCGGCCGTGGCAGTCTCTTCCAGGCCGAAGGGTTCGCCGATCGCGAGCACGTAGTCGCCAACACCCAGTTTGTCGGAATTGCCGAGCGTCACGGTCGGCAGATTGTGAGCGTCGATCTTAAGCACGGCGATGTCACTGGTCTTGTCCGCGCCCAACACCTTGGCCTTGTATTCCCGGTGGTCGGATAGTTTCACCGTGACTTCCTTGGCGCCGTCAACGACGTGCGCATTGGTGAGCACAAGTCCGTCCGCGGAGATCAGAAACCCAGAGCCCTGGGCACGCTGCACGCCGTGCGGGCGGGGCATTTGGAATCCGCGAAAGAATTGCGAGAAGGGATTGTCATCGCCGTTCGGACCGCCAAAGGAAAATTCCTGCGGGCCGCCGGTCGTGATCGGACCTTCGGTGGTGATGCCGACGACTGCGGCTTCATTCCGCGACACGATCGCCCGATAATTCGGCGCTGTCATCAGGGGAATGGGCTGGGACGATGTGGATTGACTTGAATCGCCGGCTGCCGCGGTTGCGCTTGCGGCCGGTGTAGCGGGCTGCAGCACGCTGTGGGCGGACAAACCGGTCGCAGTGCCGATGGCGAGCAGGCCGATTGCAGACCACGCCAGCGTGGAAGTGCGAAGTTGCATGTGAGTTCCTCCAATGTAAGCTTTTAAGCGACTTTTCGCTGTGTTGGCAGGATCACACGCCTTCCTTAAGGCAGTCTTAAGAGGTGCGCGGGAAGCCTAGCGATACTTGCAGGCCGCCGCCGGGCGCTTCGCCGAGGTCGATGCGCGCCCCGTGACGCTCGGCTATCGCTTTGACGATGGCCAGCCCTAAGCCCGTGCCGTCTTCTTGTGCTGCAGCGCGTCGGTAAAAGCGATCGAACACCCGCTCGCGATCCTGCGCGGCGATGCCCGGACCCGAGTCGCTGACTTCGAGAACGGCATGCTGCGCAGTGGATAGGCACCGTACCTGAACAGTTCCGCCGGGAGGCGTGTAGCGCACGGCATTGTCGACCAGATTGCGCGCCAGCGTTCGCAGCGCTTCGCGATTGCCTTGGACATAGAGCCCGGGCGCTGCGTCGAGGCTCAGGTCGATGTTCCGAGCGAGCGCCAAATCGTGCGTGTCCTTGATTCCCTCGGCCGCCGTGGCCGATAGCTCCACTTTCTCGAAGTCCATGGCGGCCTCCTGCGGTTCGTTTCGCGCGAGCGCCAGCAACTGCTCGACCAAGTGAATGGCGCGTTCGACCGCCGCACCCAAGCGCATTCGAGCTTGCAACCGCTCGGCCTCATCCGGCGCGCGATCGAGCAACTGAAGCTGCAGTCGCAATGCCGTCAGCGGCGAGCGCAGCTCGTGCGCCGCGTCGGAAATGAACGCGCGTTGCGCCGAGAAGGCTCGCTGCAGGCGCTCCAGAAGGCGATTGAGTTCGCTGACGAGGGGTTCTATTTCGCGCGGCAAATTGTCGACTCCGAGCGGCGCCAAGGTACCTGCATCCCGACGCTGCACCTCGGCGGCGACGAAGCGCAGCGGCGTGAGGCCGCGCCGAACAATCCAGGCAACCGCTCCGATCATGATCGGCAGCAGAAAAATGAGCGGAATGACCACCCGTTCCGCCGCGGCGCGCGCCAACCCTTCACGGACTTGCACAGGCTGCGCGATTTGAATCACCCCATCCGCGGTTTGCAGGCCGTATGCCCGCCACGGCTGGCCGCGAAGGTTAAGATCGGCGTAGCCCAAGACCGTTTGGTTGATCATCGGTAGTCCCGGCCGCGAAACATAGGTACGCGCGCCGAATACGTCCCATATTTGCACGACGAAGTCGCTATCGCCTTGATCGGGGGGAACTTCGATACGCGGCGCGAGGGAGATTTGACTGCGCAACGATAGCGCCATCTGCCGCAGCTGATAATCGAACAACGCCGATGTCTCGGTCAACACGCGCCGATACGTAACCGCCGCCGCGAGCAGAGAAATCAGGGCCACCAGAATGATCAATGCGACCAGCAGACGCGCGCGAATCGAGCTCATGATTTGGGCACAAAGTAACCCACGCCGCGCAACGTGCGAATGGCACCGCTTCCCAGCTTGCGCCGCAAGCCGTGAATATAAACCTCGATCGCGTTGCTGCCGATTTGCTCATCCCAACCGTACAACCGATCCTCCAATTGCGCGCGCGACAGCACGGCGCCGGGCCGCTGCAGCAGCGCCTCCAGCACCGAAAATTCATGCGCCGATACATTCACCGGAACACCGCCGCGCTCGACGGTGCGCGCCACCGGATCAAGCCGTAGTTCGCCGTGCTGAATGCTGGGATCACCGCGCCCCGCGGAACGGCGCAGCACTGAGCGCATGCGGGCGGTGACTTCGTCAAGATCAAACGGCTTAACGATGTAGTCGTCTGCGCCGGCATCGAGTCCGGCGATGCGATGCTGGATCTCATCGCGCGCCGTGAGAATAATAACGGGAGTGGCATCGCCTCGCTTGCGAAGTTCGCGCAATACTTCGATGCCGTCACGATGCGGCAGACCGAGATCGAGCAGCACCACGTCGAATACGGATCCTTGCAACGCAACGGCAGCGCTCTTGCCATCGCGCATCCAATCAACGGCGAATCCGCTTTGGCGGAGCGCCGTTTGCAGACCTTGCGCGATCATCGTGTCGTCCTCAACGAGCAGCACGCGCATACCGCTGTGGACGCCTGCCTATTTCGGAATCGTCAACGTGTAGAAGAAGCGCGGCGCGGTCCTCAAGCTGACGCTCACCGGGCGCGTGCAAGGCATCCCGGCCAAGTCGAAGCGCACGGTTTTCGTGAAGTCTTGTTCCGCGGCGTCATCGTATTGGTCGTCCAGGACCTCCGCCGTGACACCCGGCTGCTCGCCCGATTGGTTCGCTTGGCAGGGTCCCCACTTCAAAGAGAAGTGGTGGTTGGGGTTGGTGCCGCGATAGATCATGGTGACGACCAGGCGATCGGTCTGTCTGTCATAGCGGACTCTGCCGAAATTGTCCGCCTTGGCGCCGAGCGCAAAAAAAGTCGCGGCGGCCGCTAGGATCAGCCAAGACAGCGAATGCCGTTGTCGGTTCATGGGTCCTCTCCCGAAGAGGATACCGTATTTGGGGTGTGTGGGGATCCCGGCGTCGCGTTCTATGGCGATTGTCTAGCCGCTCAGCACGGCTCGCCGTACGCTGCTTTGGTCAGCCGCGCTAACTTGCCCAAAGCGCCGCTCGCGCTTCGCGTACTCATCGATGGCCTGGGCGAAAGCGGCGGCGTCGAAGTCCGGCCAAAAGCATTCGACGAAGTGCAGTTCGGCATACGCGCATTCCCACAGTAAGAAGTCGCTCAAGCGCTTTTCGCCGCCCGTGCGGATGAGGAGGTCGACGTCCGGCGCGGCGATCGAGTGATCGACGTCCGCAAGGTGCTGGATAAACCGCGCGCGATCCGTGCCGTGCTCGGCCGCCATGCGCCGGCAGCTCTCGAGCAAAGAATATTGAGAGGAATAATCGACGGCAATGCGTAACCGCATTCCCTTGCAGTGCGCGGTCGCTCGCTCGCTGTGTTCGACGGTGCGCAGCACCTCCGGCCCCAACCGGTCGCGCCGGCCGATCACGTTGATACGAATCGATTGCTCCAGGCAGCGCGGCGTCTGCGTCAGCAGGTAGCGACGCAACAGCGCGAACAAGGCGCTCACCTCGGCCTGCGGCCGGCGCCAATTGTCGGCGGAAAACGCGTATAGACTGAGCGTCGCGATGCCATGCCGCGCCGCCGCTTCGACGATTTTGTCGACGGCCTTGGCACCGGCGCGATGGCCGGCGGTACGAGGCAGGCCGCGTTGCGACGCCCATCGTCCGTTGCCGTCCATGATGATTGCTATATGCATGATGGGCTTTGCGTTACAAAGTTAAGGGGCGAAAAGAAATCATGTGCGGCGCGTCGCTTTGATCACCGCTTCGACATGATCGAGATATCGATTCAAGGCGTTCTTGCCTAGAGACGTCAGCCGATAGACAGTCCTCGGGCGGCGTTGTTCAAAGGACTTCGTGCAAGTGAGGTACTTGGCCTCTTCCAGCTTGCGCGCGTGAGCGCTCAAGTTGCCATCGCTGACATCGAACAGGGATTTGAGCTCGTTGAAGGTCAGCTCTTCGCGCACCGCCAGCGCGCTCATGATTCCCAGTCGAACGCGCTCGTAAACCAACCGGTCGAAAGTTGCGTCGTGATCGTCCGACGGCGCGGGCACGGGCGCGAGTTTCACGCGTTTCTGCGCCGTTTGCGGCGTGGCGCGAGCATTAGACTTCGCGGCCACGTCCCCTCCTTCCGATCAAGAAGCCAAAAACGATATGCAGTCCGCCAAAGCCGGCGCCCAGCATCCATATCTGCCAAGCATCCGGCAGCAGCAAGGCCGCGAGTCCGAACAGCACGAACAGCACGCCGAGAGCCGCGATGATTCTCGTCGTCGCGGCGCTCGCGCTCACCAAGGCGCATCCATATAAGAGCAGCCAAGTGCCCGGAATCGCATGCTGATTGCCGCCGAAGAAGTGCACCGCGGTCATGACGAGCCCGGCGCCCAACGAGGGCGACAGGCAAAGTGCAAATTTGAGCAGCGGTGTACCGTCGAGCCGCAGGTCGCGAAGCGAGGACTCACGCACGATCAGTATGCTGCCGAGCACGGCACCCAGCAGGGCGGCGCTCAGCCAAATCGCCAGCCAATATTTGTGCAAGTCGGGTGTTAAGCACAATGCCGCGGCCAGCAGCGCGATCGTTCCCAAGACAAGGCCGGCGGAGCCGGGAACCGCCAACAGCACCGCCCCCTCCATCGAGGATCGAATGTAGCGCAGCGTTGCCGCGGCATGCGAATCGAGATTAACGGTGTTGCCCACGCTGCGACACTAACGATGTAGCCGTGCAACGTCAAGTACTTTGCTATGTAAAGTTAACAGAATACGGCGGCCATTCGCGCCCATGTCCACATCCTTGCGCCCTTTACGATTTACTTGGCAACGACGCCGATGGCGTAGGGAGCCTGTATGAATAAAACGCTGTTTTGGGGAAATACCGCTGCGCTGCTTTTCGCGGCTTTTGCCGCGGCCGCCGCCGGCGCGCCTGATCCTGATGAGTCATCGATCTACGCCGACCCGACCGGCGCGCTGCAAACAATCAACGTCAACGGCCGCACCAATACCAACGGGGCGTTCTTCCAAAGTCTCGGCACCAACGGGCGTTCCTGCTCCACCTGTCACGTCGCGGATCAAGCCATGAGCATGTCGCCGCCGCAAATTCGCGCGCGCTTCCGGCAGACTTATGGAAGCGATCCGCTATTTGCCGCCTTCGACGGGGCAAATTGCCCGAATGGCAATACCTCGGACGCAGCGGCGCACAGTTTGCTGTTATCGCACGGGCTAATCCGCATCCCCTTGACGGTGCCGAGCAATGCCCAGTTTACGGTGACGGTCGTGCACGACCCCTACGGGTGCGCGTTGGTGACCAACCCGGACGGGACGCTGACCCTCTCAACGTATCGCCGGCCGCTGCCGACCACCAATTTAGGATTCTTGAGCACGATCATGTTCGATGGCCGCGAATCGCCGGCGGGAGCAACCACGGCTCTCGGGACTCTCAGCACTTTCCCAGCGAACCTCAATCGGGATCTTACGCAGCAGGCTATTGATGCGACGTTGGGTCACGCCCAGGCGGCTTCGCAGCCCACGGCCCAGCAACTGATGGACATCGTGAGCTTCGAGATGGGGCTGTTCACAGCGCAACTTTACGATTTCTCCGCCGGCGATCTGCACGCCCGCGGCGCGCTGGGCGGAGCGCTGAGCCTCGTCAAGGAGCAGCCGACCTATTACCCAGGCATCAATGACGTGTTGGGCGCCGACCCTTTCGGCATCGCGTTTGACAGCACCAGCATGACGCTGTTCGCGGCTTGGCAGAACGGCGGCAACCCCGAGGACTATGAACGAGGCACCTCTGATCGGCGCGAGGCACGCAGTGACATCGCGGCCGGGGAAGTGCTCTTTAATACGGTGCCGCTCACCATCAGCGCGGTGCGCGGCCTCAATGACAACGCTACATTGGGCAAACCGGTGTCGTTCAAAGGCACGTGTACCAGCTGTCACGACACGCCGAACGTCGGTAATCATTCGTTGCCCCTGCCGCTGGACATTGGCACCGCGCACACCCCGAGTCCGGGTCTTGAGACGGACCCGAACATCCAACGGGCGATCGCGGAACTCGATGAGCCCGATCTACCGATATTCTTGGTCAGCGGCTGCAGTACGCCATTCAGTGCCGGACAACCCATTTCGTTCTACACGACCGACCTGGGCAAGGGCATGATCACCGGGGCTTGCAGCGACGTGAATCGCATCAAGGGTCCGATTTTGCGCGGCCTGGCGGGAAGGGCACCTTACTTTCACAATGGCGCGGCCGCGACCCTGTTGCAGGCGGTGAATTTCTACAACCAACGCTTCTCGATGAATTTGACCGAGGAACAAAAACGCCAGCTCGTCGCGTTCTTGAATTCCCTGTAGAAGCTGTTAGACCTCACGTATCATAGCGGCGGAGGGGCGAGCGCGTGATACGTTTGGGTCAACAGGGGGATGGCATGACGACATTGAAAACGGGTTTGGCTGCGTTGTTGGTGATCGCCGCATTCACGGCCGCGCAGGTCGCCGCCGCGGCTGATGTGACGGGTACGTGGATCATGAACGTCGAGACGAGCGCCGGCAGCGGCTCGCCGACCTTTGTTCTGGTCCAAAAGGGCGACGCGCTATCCGGCACGTACAAAGGGCAGCTGGGCGAAGCACAAGTGACCGGCACCGTAAAAGACGATGACGTGACGATCGAGTACAAGGTCGACGGGCAAGCGGGCAGCCTCGCAGTGAAGTATTCGGGCAAGACCGATGGCAAAAAGATGAGCGGCAAGGTGTCGCTCGGACAATTGGGCGAAGGCACTTTCACCGGCACCAAGCAGTAAGCTTTCACTCTTTATGTCTTGATGGATTAAGGGGAGGTCACTCCCCTTAAGTTCAATTCGGGGACGCGTCAGCGCCTCCATTTGGCGACACTCGCGCACCATAGGCTGCCCTGGACGTCGATTCGTGCCTCCGCCGTCCCTTTGGTGTGCGAAGCAGTTCTCATCTTTAATGTTTGCCCCAATCCCGACGGCCACTCCGAGGATGTCCCTACATCCAAATGTGACCCAGGGCATGTCGGAAACCCCTGATTTGCCGGAACCTTATTGTGTTAAGCAAAACACAAAACATTCGTGGTGCACGAATGTGATCGCAGCGCAGCATGGCTGGTCATTTGGCGATCGCGATATGGGACTATAACGATGCCGAAAAGTCTGAGAATACAGGAGCTTGCAACACCGGAAACGGTGGAGCGGCCCGTGCTTCAGCCGGTGAAGAAATCAAAACTGTCGGTGCTTCTGATCACCGAGGATGATTCCTTGTGGCCGCAGGTTGGTGCCGATCTTGGCGCAGGTTTGGTACTCAAGCAGCTCGATTCCATCGATGAGTTGATCAAATCCACCCCTGCGGCACAGGCCGCGATCGTGCTGTGGGATGCGCGCAATCACCCGGAGCCGGCCGCAGTGCTGTCGCGTCTGAATTTACATTCCTCGCGCTTTGCCGTCATTGCGCTCGACGAGGCCAGCAGTGCCGATGCGTGGACGCTGCCTATTCAACATCGACAGGTCATTGCGCACGTCGGCTTACCGATCGTCCCGAGCGTGCTATCGAGCGCGCTCGATAGCGCGCGAGAAGAAGTGAATTCGCGCTTGGCCCTGCTTGGCGACGGCTCCGCGCCGCTCGAGACCGATTCCGCGCCGAAAAAAACCTGGCTCGTACCGGTAGTGATCGGGGGTGTGCTCGTCGCGGCGGTGGGTGCCTACTTACTTTCTCGCAGCGGTTCGACGCAGCTAAAGCCCACACCCGCGATCGCAAGTGCGCCGAGCAAAGGCTCCGCGGCTCCCGCCGCCGCGGCGCCCACTGCCGTGAAATCACCGGCGGATGCGGATGAGAAGGTGGATGCGCTGATGGAGAAGGCGCAGCAAGCCATGCTTGATCGGCACTTCATCGATCCCGCGGCCGGCAGCGCGTTGTCTCTGTATCGCGAAGTGCTCGTCATCAAGCCCGACAACGGCGAAGCCCGGCAAGGACTGCAGCGCTTGTCGGAGATATTGATTGCGCGCGTGCAATCAGCGCTCGACGACCGCAAATTCGACATCGCATTGCAGTTTCTGGAGACCGCAAGAAGCATCGACGCGAACGATAGTCGCCTCGTCGCGCTCGACGAGAAGATAGCGAACCTGCGGGCGGAATTCGGTCCTGCACAGATTCTAGCTGCGCTCAATGCGCAGAATTTTGACCGCGCGACGCAGCTTATCGACGAAGCAACGCGCACCAAAGCCTTGCCGCCGGCAAAACTCGCGCAGCTACGTGATGAAGTCCATCGGCGACGTGATGACTTTGAGGTCTCCCGTCTGCTCAAGCTTGCCGACACGCGCCTGCAGCAGGATCATGTCATCGATCCGCACAACGATAGCGCGGTATATTATCTGGATCAGGCCAAGCAAGCGGGAGCGGCCGGTCCGGCGCTGCAGGGCCAGACGCAGGAAGTGCTGAAGCGGCTGACGCAGATGGCGCACTCCGCCATACAGCAGCGCAACTTCAGCGATGCCGACCGAATCGTTGCAGAGTTGCACGGCGCCGGCGCAACGCAGGCCGCCATTAGCGGCTTGCAGCGCGACCTCAATCAGGCGCGCAATCAGCAAACGACGCAAAAGCCCGAACAGCCGCAATACCTCGAGTTGGCTCAGTCGCGTCTGGCGCAGGGGAAATTGACCGATCCCGAAAATGACAGCGCACTGTTCTATGTAACTCAGCTACGCGCCGCCGATCCGAAGAACAGCGCGCTGGTGCAGATCACAGCGACCGTGCAGTCGCAAATCCTGGATCGCGCCCGTGCATCGCTCGACGGCGGTGACATCGACAAGACCGAGGCCTTGCTGCAAAAGGCAACCAGTCTTGGGGCTTCGACCGATCTTGACGCGATGAACGACAAAGTACGCCAGAGGCGCTCGGGCGGCGATGTGCTGCAGATGCCGGAACAATCCTTGACGCGCGTCAACAAGCTCGACGTCCAATATCCGTCGCGAGCACTGCAGAACAACATCGAGGGATGGGTGGAACTCGCGTACACCGTCGGCCCGGACGGCAAGGTTTCCAACCTCAAGGTACTGAATGCGACGCCGCCCAAAACCTTCGAGTCCTCGGCAAGCAACGCGGTTAGCCGCTTGCGCTATCAGCCGGTGATTCAGGGCGGCAAGGCGATTTCCGTCGGCACGCAAGTGCGAATTGTCTATCGCGTTCCCAAATAGGCGATGCGATGAACAGCCAAACCGCAACCACAACGTCGACAACGATTACAACCACAGCGCTGGTTCCTCCGGCGGCCGGTGAACGCATTCGGGGCACGGTTCTTTGCCTGATCGTGCACGATGAATTGGAATTGCGATTGAGGCTAGCGGGCCTGGTGCGCCGCGCGATGCCGAAAATCGATGCGGATACCGTCACGCGCGCGGGCTTCGATGCGATTTCAATCGAACGCCTTCGAGCGTATGTGGCTGTAATGTTCATCATCGAATTCAGCCCGCCCGAGGCGGCTGCCGCGTCGCTGGCCTCCCTCAAGCGCCTGCACGAGCAGGCGCCGCATCTGCCCATTTTCGTGTTCGCGCGCGGCGGCAATGAACGCAGCGCCGCACGCGCAATGAAACTGGGCGCGAGCGACTATTGGCCGATCCATTCCGTCATCGTCGGCGAACTGTGCAGCGCCCTGCAACCGTTGATCGACCCGCCGCCGGCGGCCGCCGCCGCGACGACTGCCGCCGCCGATCGATGGCGCCAGCCGGAGGTGGCCGGCTACACCATGATGAAGAAAATTGCGCAATCGAGCGCCGCCAGCGTCTACCTTGCGCGCAACGATGAATTCCCGCAGCCGGTCGCCCTGAAGATCGAGGCAATCACGGGGCAGCATGTGGTTTCCGAGGCGGATCGGGAGCGCTTCAGCAAGGAATGCGAAATCCTGTCCAAGCTGAATCACCGTTCCGTTGCGAATGTGCTCGACTTCGGCACCACGGATGACTATTTGTATCTTGCCCTGGAATACTTTCCCTGCGGCAGCTTGCGCGAGCGCTTGAAGCATCCGGTAAGCGAAGCGGACGCGGTCAACTACGCCCATCAGATCGGCGAAGCGCTGCAGATCGTCCACGCGGCAAGGGTCGTGCATCGAGACCTGAAGCCTTCCAATTTGATGCTTACCAACGAGAATCGATTGGTTCTTATTGATTTCGGCTCGGCCCGCACTCAGTTCGTGCCGAGCGATTTGAGTCAATCGGGCGATTGCACCGGGACACCCTACTATGTGTGTCCTGAACAGATCGAAAACCGGGATCCGGATGCGCGCGGCGATCTTTACAGCCTCGGAGTCGTCTTTTTCGAGATGCTCAGCGGTGCTCTGCCCTTCATGGGCAAGACTTTGGCGGACATCCTGACTGCGCACCGTTCCGCGCCGCTGCCGCGGCTACCCGAACAATTGTCCGCTTATCAGCCGATCATCGATCGCCTGTTGGCCAAGGACCCGAAGGATCGTTATGCGTCGGCGGCCGATTTTCTGGACGCCCTCGATGCATTGCGCGCGGAATTGATTGCCCGGAAACCCAGCAAACCACAGCGGAGCGCTTGATTCATGAACCCTCGCATTACCAAAGCCTTACTGCCGCGCCTTTCTCCCAGCGGTCTTATGGTGTTGGTCATCGTTCTCGCCTTCAGCTTCGTGGCAATCGTGCTGATACCGGGTTTGGAGTTGGCCAGCGAATTGGCCGATACCAGCGTCTCGCTGAAATTCGCCGGACAGCAACAGCGTAATCCCGCGCTGATCCGCGCTTCGCTCGAGTCGATGCATGACCGCCTCACCAATCGGGGCTACATTCAAGAATCGCTGGACCAGCTGCGCGAGGCCAGTGCGAAGCTCGATGCGGGGCTCAAGGAAATGGACGCGCCGCGTCCGGCGAGCTGGTTCGCACTCTCGGGCGACACCGGCGCCAAGGGCGAACCAATTTCAGGCAAACATGCCATCCCGCTGCGCGATTTATGGGCCACGCAGCTGGAAGCGATGCAACCGCTGCTGAAGTTCACCGGCGTTCCCTACCAGGATAACGAAACCACGGGCACGGTTCTCAACGAAGGCGGCCGGCAATTGGAGCGGGATGTCACCACGGCGCTGCGCGTGGGCAGGCACACGATTCCGCAACTCGATGCCGAGTTGGCTGCGATCGTCACGGATCTACAGACGCGCAACGCGCGCTCCGCCACCGAGCTGCGGCTGGTCATGTTAACCGGTCTTCTCATCGCCATTGTGCTCGGTGTGCTGGTCGGTACGCTGCTGCTCGCGCGCCAGCGCCAGGAAGCCTCGCTGCGCGAGGCACGCCAGCAGACCGCGGACATATTGCGCACCGTCAAAGATGGCTTGTTTTTGCTCGATGAGCATCTGACGATCGGCGCCTCTTATTCCAGTGCGCTTGAATCGCTGTTTCAGCGCAAGGATTTCGCGGGACTGCCGTTCGAGAGTCTGCTGAAAGACATCGTGTCCGAAAAGACTCTGGCCACCGCATTGAAGTTTGTGACTGTCCTTTGGTCGGAACGTACCAAGGAGAATCTGGTCAAAACCATCAACCCACTCGGCGAGGTTGAGGTCAACTTCGACAGCGGTCCGGGCAAGGTATCCACCCGCTATCTGCAGTTCGAATTCCATCGAGTACGGGTGGACGGCAAAATCAGGAACGTGCTGGTGGCGGTGTCGGATGTCAGTGCGCGCGTGGATCTCGCCCGGGAACTACAGTCCTCGCAGAATCAGGCGCAGGCGCAAGTCGATACCCTGTTGGGTATATTGCACGTCGACCCGACGCAGCTTGCCTCATTTTTGAATGATTCCAACGCCGCTATGAAGATGATCAACGCGGTGCTGCGCGAGCCGGCCCGCGAGGAAAACGCGTTCCGTAAGAAACTCGATACGCTGTTCAGACAAGTGCACTCGGTCAAGGGTGAAGCCGCGGCCCTGGGGCTGTCCTCCATCGAGAGCCGCGCTCATTCCTTCGAGGATGACCTCAAAGGTCTGCGCGAGAAATCGGATCTGTCCGGAAACGACTTTCTTCCATTGGTCATCAAATTGGATGATTTGCTGACCCACCTGCATTCGGTGGGCGACCTGGTGTCGCGACTGGCGCGTCTGCACGTCGCCGCAACCGGCAGCCACGAGCCGGCATCCCACACGGCCACCGCCGTCATCGAGAGCGCGAGCCCTGAGCCGGCCGCCAAAGCCGACAGCAGTGTGACCAGCATGCTGCAGCAGCTGACACAGCGGGTGGCGGGCGAGAATCATAAGGAAGCGGCATTGCAATGCATGGGGTTCGACACGGTGCCGGATGAATACCGCCGCATCGTCAAGGATATCGCGGTGCAGGCGGTGCGAAATTCAGTCGTGCACGGCATCGAATCCACCACAGATCGCCTGAACACCGGCAAGCCGACGCAGGGTCAGCTCAAGCTCATATTCCAGGAACTTGGCGATGCGGGCTACAAGCTCATCGCCGAAGATGACGGCCAAGGCTTGTCGACGGAAAAGATCAAACACGCTGCGCTCAAGAAGGGCTTCATTACGCCGGAAAAGGCGGCGACCTTGGATGCGAAGCAAGTATTCTCCCTGCTGTTTCAGCCGGGATTTTCCACGGTCGAGACTGCCACCAAGGACGCGGGCCGCGGCGTCGGCATGAATTTGATGGCCGGCCTCATGCAGCAGATCGGCGGCAAAGTCTCCGTGGCCACGGTACCCGGTAAATTTACGCGCCTTACGTTGAGCCTGCCCCCGGTCAAACGCGCGGGGAATACGGAAGCGGCGTAATGGACAGTGCGGTTGTTCCCAAAGCTACATTGAAGCTGATGATCGTCGATGATTCCAATATCATCCGACGGCGTATTGAGCGTTCGCAGCAAATTGCGCGCCTGGAAGTGGTCGGCGCCGCGAGCAATGGCCGCGCCGCCGTCGAGATGTTCCGGCGCACCCAGCCTGACGTCGTGACGATGGATCTGACCATGCCTGAGATGGACGGTATCGAATGCGTGGAGGAATTGATCGCCATCAATTCCAACGTGCTGATCTTGGTGGTGTCCGCGCTGGCCGATAAGGCGACCGCGGTCGAAGCGATTGAAAAAGGCGCGAACGGATTTCTTTGCAAGCCATTCACCGATCGGCAGCTCAACGATGCGTTGGAAGAGCTGCTGTCGGAGGCTTGAGATGTTCAAGGAAGCAGAAATTCGCACATTCATCGAGGGAACGACCAATTATTTCGAGACCTCGGCGCAGCAGTCGGCAACTGTCGGCTCTCCTTATCTCGTGACCGACGGCAAGCCGGGTGCCTATGAATACACCGGCGTCATCGGCATCACCGGCGCCCGCAAGGGAATCGTGTATTTCACCGCGCCCCGCGGCATGCTCACGGTATTGCTGATGCGCATGCAGGAAACCGACACCAGCGACGAGAACATCAAGGACCTGGTCGGCGAGGTCGCCAATACGATTTCCGGAAACGCGCGCCGCGACTTCGGCAAGAATTTCAACATCTCGGTGCCGATCATCATCGCGCACGATTTGGAAAAGGTTAAGACACCCTATGCGCGATCTTTTGTGATCCCCATCAATTGGCGCACGCACTCCGCCAAGCTGGTGGTCTGTCTCGAATAAGCACCCGTCGCGGGCGCGCGGCTCTATTTTCCGTCGACCGAAAAGGCCAAGAGAACATTCACTCCATTGCTGCCGGTTCGCGCCGCGCCGTTGAATCCCGACATGGTGTACACCATGCCCCCCGCAATGGTGGGGCCCATACCATCAATTCCGCCGCCGGGCTGAGCCGGGTTGCCGTTGACCGTGTTGTAGGTTTGCGCCGTGGTGCTGAATTCCCAGACGATCTTTCCGCTTGCCGCATCGTAGGCGCGAAACCAGCCATCCAAGGTTCCCGAGAAGACGATGCCCGGCATGACGGCGGGCGCTGCGGACTGAGCGCGCACGCAGGCGCCCTTCGTATAGTCTTTTGACCGATCTCCCGCGTAGTGGCAGGGCGCTTTCGGAGCCGGCGTATTCCAGACGGTTTTGCCGGTGAACGGATCCAGCGCGAACAATCCGGGCTTGCCGACAACGGCATTTTCAGGCGTCGGCGATGGTGTACCGGCAGCAACGGCGATTTCATTGAAGATCTCGCCGATGTCCGAGTTCGGCACGAACACGTACTTGCCGTCCGCGCCGATTCCCCATTCGATGCCGCCCAGCGGCGAACCCGCGCCGATCGCTGTTTTCCACAGCGTGCGCCCCGTGTCCGGATCGACGCCATACACGATGCCCGACTTTTGTCCTGCGACCAGGATTTGCTTGTTGCCGTGCTTGAACAAAATCGGCGTCGCGCCGAAATCAAAATCCGGACCGGTCGGCGACGGGCAATTGGCCACCTTGACAGGTCCGCTGCAACCCACGATGAAGTTGTCGTTGGTGGTGACCTGATTTCTCCAGCGCACCTTGCCGGTCTTCATTTCCAACGCCACGATGGCGTCATCGCCGCCGGTGGTCGCATCGGTGTAGCTGTCGCCCGTGACCACATAAACCAGGCCGCGCTTGGCATCGACCGTCGGTGAGGCCCAGACCGGTGCGCCCGCGGGACCTTGCATTTGAATGCCGTTGGCATTTTTGCGTGTCGGCTGCAGCGGCTCGGTGATCATGGAAGTCTGCCACTGCTTCTGGCCGGTCTTGAGGTCGAGTGCTGCAAGGCTGCCGCGAAACGTGCAGCACGAATAATTCGGCTGCATCGCGTACACTTCCTCGCCCGAGGATAGCGGCACGAAGATCTGATCGCCCGAGACCACCGGCGTGCCGGTGATGTTCGAGGCGACGTGATTTTCGAGCGATTCGCTGTGCCAAATTTCCTTGCCGGTCTGCGCATCGAAGGCCCGCACCACACGCTTGCCGACGCCGATGAACGTCGCCCAGCCGCTGGGTGAGATCGACGATCGGATTACCATCGGTGTGGTGCGCGACGCGGCGTCCTCGACCGCCCAGTGCACGCATCCGGTCTTGGCGTCCAATGCGTAGAATTTACCGTTGCGATTGGTGATGAACAGCCAACTACCGACCACGACGGGTTGGCCGCCGCCGGACATGGAAAAGGCCCATTTCACTTTGAGATTCGCAACATCGGCCGCGCGAATCCCTGGATTTGGCTGGAACCGGGTGGAATTTTCATCCGGTCCGAGTGCGGGCCAATCGGAGGCGCTCGCCTTGATCGGGTCATTGGTCGCGCACGTCTGGTCGGAACCCGCAGATCCCAACTGCTGCCCGGGTGCGAGGAAGAGCGCCACCGCCTCTATCTCAGGGCGCGACAATCCCTTGGCCATGGGAGCCATCACTCCGGTGGTCAGCGCGGTCACGATGTCCGCGGGCGCGCGAAACGTCAACTCCGCGCGGGTAGGAGCCCGTTCCACGGCTGGATCATGACAGCTCTTGCAGCGCGCGTTGAACACGGCCTCGCCGCTTGGGCGTTGCGCCGGTTCTTGAGCCAGCACAAACGCGCCCAAGCCCAAAGCGACCGTCACGAGGCCGGCGCTGATCCAGATCCGATTGTTGCTCATGGATTAAAACTCCTAGACCTGAATCCAATTATGAAAATCCGATCCACCTTCCTGCCATGGCGACCAGCAACCATGCCGAGATGGTCAATACCGTTACGAAGCGCAGCCCCGAAGCGGCGGCGCCGCGTCTGACGAGAGGGTTGAATACGAAATAAGTAACCAGCAGCGCCAGGCCTAAAGAAATCATTTTTACCCAGAAAGCCTCGCGCCCGTAAAGCTTCACCGGCTCGGAGACTCCCAACAGCACGCCGGTGATGAGCAGCACGATGACCGCTGCGTTCAAATAGCGATGCGCGCTCTTATAGAGCTCCGCCACCGGGGTTTTCAATCCCCAGCCCAATATCGACAAGGACGTGATCAGGATCGCGCCGCCGAGCAAGGCCAATGCCAGCAAGTGAGTCGACTCAATCGCCGGAAACAGCCAGGTTGATTCGCGAATGGTCTGGCCGAGCGCCGAGGCTTCGATGTTTTGAGCGACGTGGTACAGAGTCATGCGTTAGCCGGGGTCCAGAGGACAGCCGGTGAGCTCCGCCATGGTCGGGGAGGTGATGCTGTCGCAATCGAACCAGTTATAGGCGATTAGGCGGCCAAAGACGATGACGCACGCCCACGCGCTCAAAGAAATGACGGCGCAAATCTTGGATTTTCTGGGCACCGGGCCGAGGTCCCAGGCCGCCTTGTCGCGCTCCACCTTGAAAGTGAAGACAGCGATGTTGATGGCGGCGATGAGAATCATGAGGCATTTCAGCCTGAACCAAATGCTGTGATAGGTGCGAATCGGAATGGCGAGAAACAACATCGAACCCGTGATCACCAGCAGCGCAAACCCCGCGATGGTCCAGGGCAGAATTTTCGAGAGCATCTGCGAGACAGGCACCTTGTTATAGGAAATGCCTAACAGCCGAAAGTCCACCATCGCGATGGTGCCGACAAATAGCATGATGGACATAACATGGGTGGACTCGGTAATCGCATACATATACAGCGATTCGTGCAGTGCAATGCTCCAAGGCGTGTCGGCCAGTTTGGTGACGAGTCCCTCGAGCATCGATCCCCCGCGAAATTGTATTGCAATAACAGCTATCTAAAGCGATTATAAGCGGTGATTATACGGGGCCTTTTCGCGCCGTCCAGCAATGAGCGGCGTCGACAGCAAGAATTAGACACTGGAGATCTCGAATGAAAGTACGCACCGATAAAGCTGCGCGAATTGCAACCGCCTTGATCGCCGCAGTCGCCATCGGCGCACCGGCATTCGCGCATCATGCATTTCAGGCCGAGTTCGACGGCAATCAGCCCATCATGCTTCAAGGCAAAGTTACCAAGGTCGAATGGATCAATCCGCACACCTGGGTGCACATGATTGTCGTGACCGACGGCACGCCGCAAGAATGGATGGTCGAGGCGGGGACGCCGAATACACTGCTTCGCGAAGGCCTGACGCGCGAATCGCTGAAAGCGGGCGAGGAAATCATTGTGCGCGGTTACCGGGCGAAGGACGCACGCTGCCGTCCGGCCTGCAAGGCCAATGGCCGCGACGTCACCTTTACGGACGGGCGCAAGGTATTCATGGGATCGAGCGGCACGGGCGCGCCGAAAGACGGTGCGGATCCGAACGAAAAGTAGAGAATTAAATTTAGAGAATCGGTGAATAATTGAACGGCGTTGCGAAACGAGGGGGCGTTCTGAATAAGAAGACGACGATATGGGCTCTGGTGACTTTAACCGGGTCGGTGGCGGCACTGACCCAGAGCTTTGCGGCACCGACGGCTGCCGCGCACAAAACACCCGCCGGCGGCGCGATCGAGCGCGTCGGCGGACACCCCAACTTCAGCGGGGTCTGGTCGGTCATGAACACGGCCAACTGGAACATCGAGCCGCATCTTGCGAGCGCCGCGCTGGAGCTGCGCCCGGGGCCGGTGGTTCCTGTGCCTGCCAAGGCGGTCGTGGCACTGGGGGCCGTAGGTTCCGTACCCGCGGGCATGGGTGTGGTCGTGGGCGGAGCGATTCCTTACACGCCCGAAGCGCAGGCACAGAGGCAAGAGAATCAAAAGCACTACCTGGAGCGAGATCCGGAGGTGAAATGCGACCTGCCCGGTGTGCCGCGCGCCAACTACATGCCCTTTCCGTTCCAGATCGTGCAGTCCGCAAAGACGCTGCTTATCTCATACGAGTATGACGGCGGGGTACGCGACATCCTGTTCAATGACCCGGGTCCGCCGCCGATCGATAGCTGGATGGGCCAGTCGGTCGGGAAATGGGACGGCGACACGTTGGTAGTCACCGTGACGGGACAAAACGACAGCACGTGGTTCGACCGCGCGGGAAACTTTCATTCGGGCGACATGAAAGTGGTCGAGCGCTGGACCCTGATGAATGAGAACACCATTCGCTACGAAGCCGAGATCACGGATCCCGCGACTTTCACGAGGCCCTGGAAAATGAGCATGCTCATGTATCGGCGCCTTGGCGAGGATGCGCGATTGCAGCAGTTCAAATGTGTCGAGTTCGTTGAAGAACTAATGTATGGCGACTTGCGTAAGGAGCCCCTGAAATGAGCAAGAAATTTAGCGCGATGCTTCTCGGCGCGGCGATTTCGGCCCTGGCCGCCTCGGCGGGCGCCGCGCCGGCAGACGCCGCGTACAAAGCCCCGCTCAATGCATATGGCCAGCCCGATCTCGAAGGAACTTGGACCAATGCGACCCTGACCGTGCTCGAACGGCCGAAGGAATACGGCACCCGCAAGGTCATGACCGCGGAAGAGGTGAAAAAGGTCGAGGGCGACGATGCAAAAATGTATGCAGCTGACGCCGCGCCGCGCGATCCTAAGGTGAAGACCACCGATCTGCCGCACGAGTGCGGCAAAGGCTTCAGCGGTGCAGGCTGCGGCTACAACGCGGCATGGATCGACCCGGGCAACACCATCATGCGGGTGAACGGCGAGCCGCGAACCTCGTTTATCACGGATCCCGCGGATGGACGGCTGCCGCCCTACAAGCCGGGTGTTACCGTTCCCAACATGTATATGCGCGCGCACTACGGCGAGAACCCTGAAAATCAAACGCTCGCAGAACGTTGTCTGACCTCGTTTGGCTACAGCGCGGGCCCGGTGATGCTGCCGCTGCTTTACAACAATAATTATGAAATCGCGCAGAGCAAGGACACGGTCGCCATTGTGGTCGAAATGGTCCATGACGTGCGCATGATTCGCATCGGTGGCAAGCATCGCACCGACGGCGATCGGCCGTGGATGGGCGATTCCATTGGTTGGTATGAGGGCCCGACTCTCGTGGTTGAAACCACCAACTTCCCGGAGGCAACGGCGTTGCGCGGCGCCTGGAAGGAACTGAAGGTCACCGAGCGCTTTACGCGTGTGGGACCCAATCGCATTCTCTATCAATTCAAAGCTGAGGATCCCACCATGTGGGACCGGCCGTGGAGCGGTGAATACGAATTTACGCCGTCGAAAGGACGAATTTTCGAGTACGCCTGCCACGAAGGCAACTATGCGCTGGAAGGAATTCTCTCCGGGGCTCGCGCCGATGAGGCGGCTGCCGCGGAGAAGGCCAAAGCAGCGGTGGCCAACAAGACAGCGGCGGCAACACCGGCGCCGAGCGGCACGAAAAAGCAATAATCCGGAATACTCGGCGATTGGAAATATGCCGCGCTCATAAAGCGCGGCATTTTTTAACTTTGATGGCGCGTGCTGACGATGGGGTGTGAGCTGGACAAGCCGCCATCCACCGCTATGGCTTGACCGTTGACATAAGAGGCCGCATCGGAAGCGAGAAACAATGCTGTCTGCGCAATTTCTTGCGGCACGCCGTAACGCTGCAAGGGATTGAGTTGTCCGATCTTGCGCTCGGTACCGCGTTCGCGCGCGCGTTCAAACATCGGCCGCGTCATACCGGTTTCGATCAGGCCCGGGCAGATGGCATTGATGCGTACGCCCGTGCCCGTCAGCTGGTAGGCAACCGTCTGCACCAGACTCACCACGCCGGCTTTGCTGGCGCTGTACGGAACACCGCCCGCGCCGGAGCGCAGACCGGCGACGGATGCCGTGCAAATGATCGAGCCGCGTTTCTGTTTGACCATCTCCTTCGCCGCATACTTGGCCAACAGGAACGTGCCGATCAGGTTGATCTTGAGTACTTCCGTCCAATGATCAACCGTCTCTTCGAAAAAAGGTACCAGCCCGCCGCTGACGCCGGCATTCGCATAGCAGGCATCGAGGCCGCCGAACTCCTTCAACGCCGTGGCCACCGCGCCGGCGACATCGGTCTCGGAGGAGGAATCCTTGATCAAGGCAATCGCGCGTCCACCCGCGGCACGAATCGCCGCCGCCGTCGCTTCAACTTCGGCAGCGCGGTCCAGCGCGACCACCGCCGCTCCCTCCGCGGCGAACAACATGGCGCTGGCGCGGCCAATGCCGCTTGCGGCTCCGGTGACAATGGCCGTTTTGCCTTTCAGGATGTCCATGGACGCCAGTATCGCCGTATGTCCCGTCGCCGGCAACCAAGTCGGCGGCCGCTGATTGGCCGCTTCGCCTCGCTTGACCTAGGATCCCGTCGATGAAACCTTCCGCGTGGGTGCGGCCGATTTATAGGCACGCTACGCTTGATCGCGTTCTCAACCCTAAGCATGTTTGCATCGTCGGCGCCTCCCCCAAGTCCGGATCTTTCGGTGAACGGGTGCTGACGAATCTGGCCGGTTTCGGCGGCAACATCTACTTGGTGAACTCCAAGTACGAGCGGATCGGCGATCGACGCTGCTACCCGTCGATGGCGTCGCTGCCTGAGAATCCGGATTGTGTGGCGGTGGTCGCGCCGCGCGACGCCGTCGAGGAGATCGTGCGGGAAGCGGCGCAACTTTCCGTCGGCGGCGTCATTTTATACGCCTCCGGCTACGCCGAGACGTGCTTGCCCGAGCGGATTGACTTACAGCTCAGGCTTCGGGACATCGGGCTTCAGTCCGGACTGAAAATCTTGGGACCCAATTGCTTGGGGATTGCCAATTATTTACGGCGCGCGCGCATCTCCTTTTCCGACTATCCGACGCCGCGCGACACGCCGGGCAAGTGCATCGGCATAGCCAGTCAATCCGGCGCACTGTCGCAATCCCTGGCTCAAGCAATCGAATGCGGCGTGTCGGTCAGTCACGCCTTCTCCGCGGGCAACCAAGCCGATGTCGATGTCGCCGATCTGGTCTCCTATCTGGCCGACGAACCCTCCTGTCATTCCATCGCCTGTGTGTTCGAGGGAATGGCGTACCCGCAGCGCTTGCTCGAAGCCGCGCAGATCGCGTGGCGAAATGGTAAACCGCTGTTGATTCATAAGACGGCCACGGGAACTCTGGGCGCCGAGGCGGCGATTTCGCATACCGGCAGCCTCGCGGGGTCCGATAGCGCGTATCGCGCCGCGTTCGAGCGCGGCGGCGCGATCGTGGTCGAGGAGTTCGAGGGGTTGATGGAGGCAGCTCAGTTCTTTGCCAAGGCGCCGCCACCCAAGGCGCGGGGCGTCGCTGTGCTGGCCGCCTCGGGCGGCGCCGCCATCATGGCGGCGGATAAAGCGGAAGCCTACGGTATTTCATTGCCGCAACCAGGGCCCGCGGTGCGAGCCATTCTCGAAGCGAACATTCCGGATTTCGGATCGGCGCGCAATCCCTGCGATGTGACCGGACAGGTGGTGAACAATCCGCTGTCGATGCCGGCGTGCAGCGATGCCTTGCTGTCGGACGCCGCGTACGGCGCGCTCGTCGTGCCGCAGACATTGGCGTTCGAGATGTACAAAGCGCGCTTGGAATCATTGGGGATTCAGTCGGAGCAGCACGGGAAAATGACCTGCAGCGTATTGATCTCCAACTGGCTGCAGGGGCCGGGCACCGTCGAGGCGGAAAGGAATCCGCATGTTGCGCTGTTCCGATCCATGGATCGATGTTTCCACACCATCGCCGCCTGGCATCATCGCGAGGACCTGACGCAGCGTGGCGAGCGGTGTGTCAAGCGCGTGTCTGACTTGAGCGCGGCGCGGCAGGCCGCGCGATTGATTGTGGAGGCGCCGAACGATCGGCTGACGGAGCAAGAGTCGAAGTCCGTGCTCAAGCTGTATGGAATCCCGACGGTGCGAGAGCTGGGTGCCGACTCCTGGGACTCGCTGCTGCGCGCGGGGACGGAGCTGGGATTTCCGCTGGCGCTGAAAATCGATTCGCGCGACTTGTCTCATAAGACCGAGGCGGGCGGCGTCGCGCTGAACCTTCGATCCATTGAAGAACTGCACTCGGCCTATGAGCGCGTTCTGGCCAATGCCCGCAGCTTTTCGCCCGAGGCGAAAATCTCGGGCGTATTGCTTCAGCCCATGGTGCCCGCGGGTGTTGAAGTGGTCGCGGGCGCGCGCATTGATCCCTTGCTCGGACCCTTGATCGTGGTCGGGTTCGGCGGGGTGCTGGTGGAGCTGTTACGCGATTCCGCGCTGGAACTCGCACCCATCAATGCCGGCGAGGCTCTGCGCATGCTGTGCAAGTTGAAAGGCGCCGCGTTATTTGGCGGTTTTCGAGGTATTCCCGCTGTTGATCTGGATCGCCTCGCCGATATACTCGTCCGAGTTTCCGAATTTGCGGCGGACCAGCAGGGCTTGATTGCGGAACTGGATATCAACCCCATCATCTGCTTAGGTTCGACCATGACGGCGGTGGATGCGCTGATCGTGCGGTCCTCCACGCGCTGAACAACAGCAACTCGTGACCGCTGCGCGGCGCTGTACTCGAGTTTCAAGCGCAATGGGTTCGGCCTATACTCCAGCGCCCATTCACAACAATCTTTTGCTTTCGAGGGTACCCACATGACCGACGATTCAAACAAGATTTCTCGCCGAGAATTCACGGCGCTTTCGCTGGCAGCGGGCGTCACCGCGGCGACAGGAGCTTCCGCCGCCGCTGCCGCCGACATGGTGGACACCGACGTCGAGGTGAAGACCGCCGACGGCACCTGCGACGCCGCGCTGATCCACCCGAAGGGCAAGGGACAATGGCCGGGCGTCATTTTGTTCGTCGACATATTTGGATTGCGGCCGACGATGCGCGACATGGCAAAGCGCCTGGCGGCGAATGGTTATACCGTGCTGGTACCGAATCCCTATTATCGCACCACCAAAGCACCCGGTCTGCCGAGCACGCTTGATTTCACCAGCGCGGATGATCGCGCGAAAATCGCCAACGTGCGCGGGCCCATGACCGACGCCGCGGTGATGTCCGACACGAACGCATACGTAAAATTCTTGGACGCGCAAGCAATGGTCAATAAAAAAG
>Ga0210398_10000450_pt1 | contig 47021 bp, 44 predicted proteins | sample IncBWC4OmetaG_FD_161047 | JGI IMG/M metagenome (GOLD analysis project Ga0210398, IMG submission 161047) | Forest soil microbial communities from Barre Woods Harvard Forest LTER site, Petersham, Massachusetts, United States - Inc-BW-C-4-O | ecosystem: Environmental > Terrestrial > Soil >...
TGGCGTTGGCATCGAACTTGTCGGCGCAGACATAATCGACGGGGAAGATGAGCTTCACGCCACGCGCGTTGGCCTTCTCGGCGAGTTCCGCGACGATCTTGGCGCCCTCAGGATCGAAGAGGCTGTTGCCGATCGACATGTGGTTGAGCATCTTCTTGAAGGTATAGGCCATGCCGCCGCCGATGATGATTTCGTCGGCTTTCTCGAGGAGATTTTTGATCAGCGGGATCTTGTCGGCGATCTTGGCACCGCCGAGGATGGCGAGCAGCGGGCGTTGCGGATGGTCGAGCACGGCGGCGAAGGCCTTGAGCTCCGCCTCCATCAGGAATCCCGCGGCTTTTACCGGCAGCTTCACGCCCACCATGGACGAGTGCGCGCGGTGCGCGGTGCCGAAGGCGTCGTTCACATAAACATCACCGAGCCGGGAAAGGCTGGCGCGAAATTCCTCGACGGCCTTCGGGTCGGCCTTCTTCGAGGTGCCGTCTTCCAGCTTTACCTTGCCTTCCTCCTCGATGTAGAAGCGAAGGTTTTCAAGCAGGAGCACGTCGCCGGCTTTGAGCGCAGCCGCGGCGTTCTCGGCCACGGGGCCGACACAGTCCTCGGCAAAGGCCACGGGCTTCCCGAGCAACTTGCCCAGTTCAGCGGCCACGGGCTTGAGCGAAAATTTCGCGATACGCTGGCCGTCAGGCCGGCCGAGATGCGACATGAGCACGACGCTCGCGCCCTGCTCGAGGGCAAACTTGATCGTGGGCAAGGCCGCGACAATGCGCTGGTTGTTGGTGATGGCGCCGGTGGCCTTGTCCTGCGGGACGTTGAAATCGACGCGCATGAGCACGCGCTTGCCGGCCAGATCGAGATCGCGGATGGATTTGAATTTAGACATTGGAAATCAGAAAAAAATAACCGCGGATTACGCAGATGGGCACGAATGTTCGAAAGAATTATCCGCGATCATCCGCGCCATCCGCGGTTGGTTTAAAAAAAGAACTTAGAGGCTCGTCGCGATTTTCTTGAGCAGGTCGATGCAGCGGTTGCTGTAGCCCCACTCGTTGTCGTACCAGCTGATGAGCTTGAAGAACTTGCTGTTGAGCTCGATGCCCGAACCCGCGTCGAAGATCGACGAGGTCTTGTCGTGGATGAAGTCGCTGGAGACCACTTCGTCGGTGGTGTAGGCCAGGATGCCCTTGAGATAAGTCTCGCTGGCGCGCTTCATGGCCTCGCAGATTTCCTTGTACGAGGTTTCCTTCACGGTTTTCACCGTAAGATCGACGACCGACACCGTCGGGGTCGGCACGCGGAAGGACATGCCGGTGAGCTTGCCCTTGACCTCGGGGCAAACGAGCCCGACGGCCTTGGCCGCGCCCGTGGTGGAGGGAATGATGTTGATCGCCGCGCTGCGGCCGCCCTTCCAGTCCTTCTTCGAGGGGCCGTCCACGGTCTTTTGCGTGGCGGTGTAGCTGTGGATGGTGGTCATGAGACCTTCATCGACGCCGAAGCCTTCCTTCAGGAGGACATGCACGAGCGGCGCGAGGCAGTTCGTGGTGCAGGATGCGTTGGAAATGATGTGGTGCTTGGTGGCGTCGTATTTCGAGTCGTTCACGCCCACGACCACCGTGATATCCTCGCCCTTGGCCGGCGCGGAGATGATGACTTTTTTGGCGCCCGCCGCGAGATGGCCCTTGGCCTTCTCGGCTTCGGTGAAGAGGCCGGTCGATTCAATCACGACCTGCACGCCGAGGGCGGCCCAGGGAAGCTCGGCCGGGGTCTTGGCGCTGACGACCTTGATCTCGTGGCCATTGACGATGAGCACGTCGGGCTCGGCCTTGTCGGGCGAAGATTTCTTCGAGTCGACCGTGCCGTTGAATTTCCCCTGCGTGGAGTCGTACTTCAGCAGGTAGGCGAGGTTGTCGGCCGGGACGATGTCCCCGACGGCAACGACGTCAAATGCGGTGCCGAGCAGACCCTGCTCGACAAGAGCGCGAAATACAAGGCGGCCGATGCGGCCAAACCCATTGATTGCAACTTTCACTGCCATGGAAGTCTCCGTTTCTGTGTGGTTGTTTGCTGATTTAAGGAATCCCGCGTGTAGACGCGGAAGAACCAAAGAAGACGCGACTTTTCCGCTTGGCAAGTGCCAATCGCGTCGCGCGTTCGCGCGAAAGGCTGAAAAACTGAAGAACTGAAGGGCTGAACCAGACTTAAAGTTAAAAAGAGCTGAATGCTGATTTTGGATTCAGCCCTTCAGTTTTTCAGCCTTTTCATCCCTCGTTCACCCACAGGCCGCAACCGAGCGCGGGCAAAAACAATTCGGCCTCGACCGGCTGCGCGGGTTCATGCGATCCGTCGGCAAAAAACCGTTCATGGTCGGCAAGTTGCCGCCACGCGGCGGATGCGACCGGTTCGCCGAGCGGGACACTCACATCATTCAGCGTGGGATTGACGGCAAAAAGCAGGCGGAGCGGGCCGTGGCTGCGGTCGGCATTGTAGATCACCGCGACGGCGTTCGAATCGGCGGCGAAACAAAACTGGAAGAACGTCTCCGCCGGCGGTGAAAAAAGCCGCAGCAGGCGGCCGCGTTCGCTGCGGCGAAAGGCAATCCAGTCGGCAAAATACGCGTGAGTGGAGGGGAAGCGATAGAGCCGGCGGTAATCGAGGGCGTTGAGGTCGCCCTGCTGGTAGGTGTTGTTCACGCCGCGCTTGGAGCGCAGGAAATCCTGCCCCGAGGAAATCATCGGGATGCCGATGCTCGCAAAGAGAACCGCCGCCATGAGGTGGGTGCGCCGGCGGTCGTTGGCCGTGGGCGCGAAACCATTATGGTCCGCATTCTCCGTGATCAGATCGATCCATGTCCGGTCGTCGTGCGACTCGGTGTAGTTGACCGTCTGCGCCGGCCACTTGGCAAAATGCCACGGCGAGCCCTTGAGAAAATACGCAAACCCCTCGTGCGTGCCGCCGCCGCGCACGAACTCGCCCAGGAATTTCCGATATCCGTCGTTCCAGGACGCCCAGCCGGTGTCGCGCAACGCGCCCGCGATGTGGCCGCGGAAGCTCCACGGCTCGGAGATGAGCACGACGTCGGGTTTCACTTTTTTCAGCGATGCCTCGACCTCGCGCAGCACGTCCACGCCGATGAGGTCGGCCAGGTCGAAGCGAAAGCCGTCCACGCCGTAAACCTCGATCAGGTGCGTGCAACTGTCGATGATGAGCCGGGTGACCATGGCGGAACGCGCCCGCAGGTCGTTGCCGCAACCGCTCCAGTTCGCGAGCTTCCCGTCGTCGTCCTGCTCGAAGTAATAAAGCTTGTCGATGAACATGAGGTGCGCCGGCTCGCCCACGTGGTTGAAGACCACGTCGAGCAGCACGGCGATGCCGCGCCGGTGAAACGCGCGCACCAGGTCCTGCAGCTCGCGCACGCCGGACGCGCGCGCCGGGTCGAGCGAATAGCTGCTTTCCGGCGCAAAAAAACTGTTCGTCATGTAGCCCCAGTGGTATTCCTCACGCGTCTGGTTGTCGAATTCCTGCACCGGCTGCAGCTCGACGGCGTTCACCCCGAGTTTGTGCAGGTAGAACGACGGGCTTTGCACCCACTTGGTCAGGCCGGTGAAGCCGCTCCGCTCGGCCGGGCTGGCCTTCACCGGCGCATGGGCCGTGAGGTCCCGCACGTGCGCCTCGGCGATGACAAGGTCCTGCCACGCCGGCGTCGAAAAATCCCGGTCGCCCCGCCCCACCCATCCGCGGTCGAGCACAATGCCCGGCCCGATGCGGTCCACCGTGGCCAGCGCGTAAGGGTCGAGAATGCGCTGCGCCCGGTTGAAAAATCCAAATTCATTTTGCGGGCCATCCACCTGATACCAATAAAACCAGCCGTGGAGATTTTGGGCGAGGGTGACTTCCCACACCGCCGGCGCATACGGATTGCGCGCCAGCGGGTAAGCATGCGCGGTGTCCTGGGCCGCGAGGTTGTCGCAGACGCGCAGCTCGACATTTTTGGCCCGCGGCGCGAACAGGCGGAAGACGGTCTCGTCCTGGCCCGGGAACGAGCCGAGCGGCAGGTGGGTCTTGAGCTGGTGGAAAAAATCTCCCGGCCGCAGCGGCACGCTTTGCGCAACTTCGCCTTCGAACCACAGCACGGCCCATGGTTCCGCGAGGTCGAGTGGCCCGGCCAGCGTGAAATGGAACCGGTGCTGGCCCGTGCGCTCCGGGTCGATGAAACGGTTCGCGTTGCCCTGGTCGTCGCGGATGAGGTTCGGCGCATCGTTCGGCACGCCGAGCCAGCGGTGGTCGCCGGTGATAAACTTGAACCGCATCGGCGGCTGACCGAAGAATTTGTCCGCCCGCTGGGCGAGCATCAGCACGGCGTCGCCCGCGAGCGTCCCGGCCTGCAGGCGCCATTCCCGCTGGCCGACGGCCTGCTCCCAGCCGTTGAAGTCCCCCGCCAGGTAAACCGCGGTGGTCAGGAAATCGATGTCGGCCGGCAGGCGCGAGGTGGGCAGGAAGAAAAAGATTTCGCCCTTTTTATTGACGAAGTACGCGCTCTCGAGGCCGAACGTATAGTCAGGGAGCCGCGTGAGCGTGGCGAAGTGCGGCGCGGCGGCCGCGCCGCCCAGGCTGAGGGAAAGCGGCGGCTTGTGGCGGGCGCGCCAGTCGTGCGCGAGCTCGATCACGCCACTCGAAGGCGAGGTGAGCCAGGCGCGGGCAATTTTCTTCTCACGCGAACGCATACGATCAGATAAGCATCCGGCGTGCGCAGGCGCGCACAAGCCGGAAAATTTAGCGCGGGTATTTTGCTTGTTTTTAGAAAAATGCTCTCACGGGCTTTTTCATTCGCCATTCGCCATTCGAGTTTGCCCCTCCCGCCAGAAAATCCACTTTAAAGAAATGCCTGCCCGTGAAAAAATCCTCGTGGCCATGTCCGGCGGCGTGGACAGCTCGGTCGCCGCGCTGCTGCTCAAGCAGCAGGGGCACGACGTGGCCGGCGCTTACATGAAAAACTGGATCAACGAGGATGGCGTTGCGGGCCAGTGCCCGTGGGAGCAGGACATCACGGATGCGCGCGCGGTGGCTGAACGCCTCGGCATTGAGTTTCAAGTCGTCAACCTCATGCGCGACTACCGCGAACGCGTCGTGCAGTACCTGCTCGACGGCTATGCCCACGGCCTCACGCCCAACCCCGACATCATGTGCAACCGCGAGATCAAGTTTGGCGTGTTTCGCAGCTGGGCGCGCGAGCAGGGCTACGACGCCGTGGCCACCGGGCATTATGCGCGGCGTGAATCGCTCGCCGATGGCCGCGTGGCCCTGCTCGAGGGCGCGGACAAAAACAAGGACCAGTCGTATTTCCTCGCCCTGCTTTCGCCGGCGCAGCTCGCCGATGCGCGATTTCCCATCGGCAACTTGGAAAAGCCCGAGTTGCGCCGGCTCGCGCGCGAGGCCGGCCTGGCCAACGCCGACAAAAAAGACAGCCAGGGCATCTGCTTCATCGGCCAGGTCAAGATGGCGGATTTCCTGCGTACTTATGTGCCCGACCACCCCGGCCCCATCGTGCGCGCGACCGACGACCGCGTGCTCGGCGAACACTGCGGCCTGCATTTCTATACCCTCGGCCAGCGCAAGGGCATCGGCATCCCGTCGAACACCGACGGCAAAAATTACGTCGTGGTGGGCAAGCGCGCCGCCGACCATGCACTGCTCGTGGCCTTCGAGGAGCCGGCAGCCCCGGGGCTGTTCACCCGCGAAACCCGCGTGCACCACCTGAGCTGGATCGGCGGACCCGTCACGGCGCCCGGCGCGCTCGAGGGCCGCGTGCGTTACCGCGATCCGCGCGTGCCGCTGGAATTTTTTCCCGAGGCCGGCGCCGGCTCCGCGCGCGTGGTGTTTCGCGAGCCGCAACGCGCGCTCGCGAGCGGGCAAATCCTGGCATTCTACGAAGGCGAAAAACTGCTCGGCGGCGGCGTTTACGCGTGAGGCCGGTGCCGCGCTAGGCTTTTGCTTCCTTCTCCGGTTTTTTTTCGCCCCTTTCCAAATCGGGCGGCACGTTCGCGATGGCTTCCTCCATGGTGGTCAGTCCTTCCTTGACCTTGAGCATGCTGTCCTGGTGGAGCGTCTTCATGCCGTTGTTCATGGCGATTTTTTTCAGCTCGGCCGTTTCAAGTTCCTTGTTGATGCCCGCCACCAGCTCCTCGCTGACGGTCATGAGCTCGTGAATGCCGACGCGGCCTTTGTAGCCGTTGTTGGAGCACTTGGTACAGCCCTTGGCATTCGCCTTGAAAATCTGCCCGCTCCAGCCCAGCGCATTGTCGAGAATTTCCTTTTCCCGGCCCTTGGGTTCGTAGGGCACGCGGCAGTTTTTGCAGACGCGGCGCAGCAGGCGCTGGGCGCACACGCAGAGCAACGACGACGAAATCATGAAGGGCTCGATGCCCATGTCGGTGAGGCGCGCAACCGTGCTGGGCGCGTCGTTCGTGTGCAGCGTGCTGATGAGCAAGTGGCCGGTGAGCGCGGCTTCGACGGCGATGTCCGCCGTCTCGCGATCGCGGATTTCGCCGACGAGGATGATGTCCGGATCCTGGCGCAAGAAGGCGCGCAGCGCCGTGGCAAAGGTGAGGCCGATCTGCTTGTGCATCTGCATCTGGTTGATGCCATCCAGCGTGTATTCGATGGGATCCTCGGCGGTGCGGATGACGATCTCGGACGAATTGATTTCGCCGAGCGCGGAATAGAGCGTCATCGACTTGCCGGAGCCGGTGGGGCCGCAGTGCAGGATCATGCCATAGGGTTGACGGATGACGTCGCGGTACTTGGCCAGGTTCTCCGGGGAAAAACCGAGGGCGGTGAGCGGCAGGGTCGATTTCTGTTTGTCGAGGATACGCATGACCACGCCTTCGCCGTGATTGAGCGGCCCGGTGGAGACACGAAGGTCGATATCGACGCCTTTTTTCGAGTAATGCTTGAAAACAATGCGCCCATCCTGCGGCATGCGGCGCTCGGCAATATTAAGGTCGCACATGATCTTCAAGCGGGCGACGAGCGCGGGCCCGACCTTGGCCGGCAGGCGGAGTTTTTCCTGGCAGGTGCCATCGACGCGGTAGCGGACGATCACCTCTTTTTCCTGGGGCTCGATGTGAATGTCGCTGGCCCCGGCAAAGTAGGCATCCTCGATGATCCGGTTGCTGAGCTGGATGATCGGGCCGGACTCCTCGGTGACATCATCAATATTGATCTCGACGTCTTTATCGCCGAACTCCTGGCCGATTTCCTTGACGACCTCGGCAAACTGCGCGTCGCCCTGGGTGCGGTCGCGGACAAACTTGTCGCGGAGATCCTTTTCCCGGCTGAGCAGGCGGATGACGCGCAGGCCCGTCATCTCGGCGATCTTGTTCGGCACCGAGACTTCGAAGGGATTGGCAAAGGCCACCAGGAGAAAATTGCCCACTTTGCCGACAGGCAGCACGACGTTCTCCTTGCAGAACTCCTGCGGCAGATGCTGGTAGGTCTCGTTGTTCACCCGATAGCGGCTGACGTTGAAGGGCGCGAGGCCGAGCGCGCTGCCCTTGGCCACGAGAAGCTGGAAAGGCGTGACCTTGTATTCGTCCTGCAACAGCTTGTCGAGGACGTCACCGGTGGGCTCGCCGGGCACGGCGCCGATGGTTTCGCACTGCTCGGTGGTGATCAACTCCATCTCCTCGAGCTTGGCCACGATCTGCGTCTGGATTTTTCCGAGTGGCATGGCGCTAGTTGGCGCTGGCGGCCTGGGCCAGGCCGGCGTATTGCACCTTTTCGGTGTCGATCTTTTCGAGGGTGTCGGCAATCACTTCCAGGGTGGTGCCATACCAGAGGATCTGGCCGCCGAGTTTTTTCTGCCAGTGCGCGCGCACGGCCGGGCTGAGCAGGTGGGCCGTGGCCACAAAATAAAAATTTTCCTCCTGGTCGAACGGCAGCGTCCACGTGGCCCAGCAATCGGCGGTATCGAGCGATTTCCGCAGTTCATCGGGCATTTCGTAATTGTGCAAATCGACCAGGCCAATGCCCTCGGTCTCCACGAGGTGTTGCAGCACATCCTCCTCCTTCACCACTTTCATCTCGTGGGCGAGAATGGCGAGCACGCTGGTCCGGCGGTGGTCACCCGAGGTGACCGCCTCCAACAGGCGCTCATTGGCCGCCTCGAGATTTTCGATTTTCACGAGGTTGTGCTCAACCAGCGCGGCACCGAGCAAACGGTTGACGCGCATCAGCAAGGGGCGGTTTTCTGCCATGGTGCTATAACTTAACCAAAGCTGCCCGAATGGCTACTTTTTTCCAGCACGGCGCAACGCCCCCACCCGCTTTAGCAATTCCTTCTTTAACGTGCTGATCCCCTTGTCCGTGAGGCAGGAGATTTGCACCAACGCCAGTTTGGGATACCGGCGTTTGAATTTCGCGAGGTTGGCCGGCGCGGTTTCGACGTCCATTTTATTCGCCGCGACGAGGCGCGGTTTGTCGAGCAGCGCCGGATCGTGGAGCTTGAGCTCTTTCAGCAACGTCGCGTAGTCATCGCGGGGATCGCGGCCGTCCGTGCCGGCCAGGTCGATGATCAGCACCAGCAGCGCGCAACGCTCGATGTGCCGCAGGAAGCGGTGCCCGAGGCCGCGATTCTCGCTCGCCCCCGCGATGAGGCCGGGAATGTCGGCCAGCAGCAGGTGGCGGATGCGGCGCACGTCGTCGGTATAGTCGATGACCCCGATTTGCGGATGCAGGGTCGTGAAAGGATACGGCGCGGTTTTCGGCCGCGCGTTGGTGATCTTGCCGACCAGCGAGGATTTTCCGGCGTTGGGAAAACCAACCAGGCCGACGTCGGCGATGCTCTTGAGCACGAGTCGAAACTCGCCGCGCGTGCCCAGCTGGCCCGGGTTGGCATTCTTCGGCGCGCGATTGGTCGACGACTTGAAGCGGGCGTTGCCCCACCCGCCGTTGCCGCCTTTGCAAATCACGAAGCGCTGGCCGTGCTCGATGATTTCCGTGGCCACCAGGCCGCTCTCTTCGTTGATCACGACCGTGCCCAGGGGCATTTTCAGCACGCGATCCTTGCCGTTGGCCCCGTGCTCATCGGAGCCGCGCCCATGCTCGCCGCGCTCGGCATTCCAGTGCGGCTTGTACTTATAATCGATGAGATTGTTCGTGTTGCTGTCGCCCAGGAGCACGACATCGCCGCCACGGCCGCCGTCGCCGCCATTGGGACCGCCCCACGGCTCGTATTTTTCCCGGCGAAACGACACACACCCGCGCCCGCCGTCACCGGCTTGCACCTTTATTTTGCATTCATCGACAAACATGGTGGCAACGATACAGAACCCCGCCGCTTTGCCAAGGGAGCGTTATGCCTGCACGTCAATCACGCGCTCGATTCGGACAAAAACAAGGGGAGGTTTTCGTCCAGCCAGCCTACGCAGGCAACTTGCCGGGTGGTTGGGGCAAAACCGCCATTGGCAGGTTCTTGTCCCGGCCAAATTGGGGAGGCCGCAGGCGAAGAATGGGCTGCTCCACCAGGTAATAAACCACCGATGCAACCAGAATGGTTCCAAAGATGAAAACCGGGAGGGGCGCATATTGTATGTCCGCCACCCATTCGATCGTGAGAAAATATATCGGCCAGTGGAAAAGATACATCCCGTAGCTGATTTTCGCAATATGGCGAATGATCGCCGCGAGGAAACCAGGCAGCTTAAAATCCATGATGAGCGGCAGTAGCGAGGAAAAGCTCAACGATGTCACCGGCAGGGCAAAGAGGCGCCCATAAATTCCATCCAACAGCGAATCATGCCAGAACAGGTAGGTGTTAAAAAGGAAGAGCGCGACCATCGCCCACCAAAGCCGCTTGATCCAGCGGAGATATACGTCCCGGAACTGACGAAAGGCCACCACCGAGAGCACGCCATAACAAATCGCATCGAGTCTTCCCGGCACGCTGGTGCGCACAATGTCATCCCATGCACCGGTTCGGGAGAGCAGGATGACCCGCATGATGAAAGCCAGCAGGCACATGGCCAGGGTGCCGGCCAGCACCGGGCGCTTGGTCCGCCCGAAGAGGCCGAAAATGACGAGGGGCAGCAACAGGTAAGACCATTCCTCAATGGTGAGGGACCAGGATATCGCAAACCAGTCCCCGGGCGGCATGCGGCCAAAAAGATTCTGGGTCAGGGTCACAAAGGACAAAAAGTTCACCCGGTGATGGGGGTCGAGCTGCGGGAAGTCGGAGATGGCAAAGAGAACGAAGTAATAGAGCGGCAGCGTTCTCATCCAGCGACGAACATAGAAAATTCCGACCGTACGGTACGATGGCTTCGAGGCTTCCAATCCAAGCAGAATGCCCCCGATGAGAAATCCCGACAGGCAAAAGAACAATTCCACGCCCGTAACCCCGGTCAGCACCCGCCAGCTGTGAACATCAATGTCATGATGCAGCAAAATTGGCTTATAAAACGGCGTGGCGTGGCAGAGCAGGACCAGGCCAATCGCCGCTGCCCTGACGGCATCGAGCCCGAGATTTCGCGACGTGTTTTTTGCCATGGAAAGCCAGCTTCAAAAAGGCCCAGGGTTGACCGCCGTCTTCGCCTGGATGAGCTGGATTCCGCGGTGCAAGGCCTTGGCCAGTCGCTCGGCCAGGGCCTGGTTTGTGACCGGAATTATTATATAAGACAATGCATGCTGCTCCAAATAGGGAGCGCCCAGATTGGCCATTTTAATGGCATCGGAGTTCGGATCCTTCTGGGTTATGATCAGGCCGTAGCAGCCTTGGGCATCAAAATCCCGCACGGCCGGGCCCAAATCTTTTTCCTCTAGTTTCCTGACTTCCACCACATCGCTGACATCTTCGGCCCGAAATGCCGCGATTTCACCGCCGTTGTCATCACTGTTATCTTCCTGGATATGGATGGTCGCGTAGAAATGGATCACGCAGCCGGGAACAGGAGTATCATCGGGATCATACTTCCTCAGGACGAATTCAATTCTTTGAATCGTCATGGTGAAGTGCTTGTGGGAATCGTTGGAAAACGAGAATGAGCTGGTGAAATCTTTCCCGTGGTCTTTCAGCCAATCTTTGGTCTCACCAAAGGATGGCCCATGGTCGTCCGCAGTGCCAGCGCTGGCTCCGGCCCTTGCTCCGATCAACAGGGCGAGGGCCATCCAGGCCAGCAGTTGAAGATATTTGTGCATTTCAGCGATGCGCTGGCACGCGACGTGACGGCTTGGCGGCGACAAGTGCGTCAGCCTTGGCGGCAAAAAACGCCTCTGTCGTCCGCTGCAGATGCTCGCGACGCTCCTGGGGTGTCATCGCGGCGAGACGTTTGCCGGCCTGGATGCGCCAGCGGCGCGAAGCCGCCACCGCGTCAAAACTTTTCTTCTTCGTGGCCATGGATTAAAAAGGTTGGAGTCACTATGCGCACAGGCGGGTAACCTTGCAACATATTCACAGCGTTAAAGCCGGATTATCCAATCCACTTTTGCCACAAAGGATCACAAAGATCGCAGAGAGTGAATCAGCCGTTGGAATCAATCTGCAGCAGTGAAAACCAGTGACTGAACCACTCATGTTTTCTATGCGATCCTTGTGATCCTTTGTGGCTACCTCACGCCTGTAGCCTTCCAACTCGCTACCGCAAGCAGTGATCATCCCCACTCTAGCGCGATTTCCAGCCCGACTCGTTTTTAAATTTAACGCTTAGAAACCTGACCCGGTTGGCTTGGCTTCTCCGATCATTTTAACCGCGGATGGCGCGGATATTCGCGGATCGAAAGGTAGGGCGCGACCGTCCTGGTCTTCGTAGCTTTAGCGAAGGAGACCGGGCGCGCCGAGACAACGGCTCGACCAATGTATTTAGTCAAGATTCAAGACATGACCCCGTCCGCTTGCCTTCTGACCCCGTCCGCTTGCCTTTTCTTCGTGGTGCAGCGTGATCAAGGTCACGGTGAAGACATTGCCTCGCTTGATGGCCTGGACCGTTATGTTCGTTCGTGGATAGGTAATCGTGAGACCGGAAAGGGATTTAAATTTGGTCAGGCAACCCTCATGAACAAGGAGTGGATTTATCGTTGGCGTAATACAATTGGCGGTGCTCCAGCGGCTGGTGAGTTGGCACCGTCAGAGACGCAAGTATTCTCGTTTCCAATCGATAGAGATATGTTTTTGGAAGCTGGTTTCCAAATTACGGACGATACGCCCGGCGGCTCCAAAAGGTGGGTGGAAGAGGCCGAGGCGATTCGTGAAGAAATCAAAGCCACGATCGTGTTGGAACCCAAGCCGGCCATAGGTAGCCCGAACAGGTCAGCTCGCATAAGGAAGCCCGGAGATCGATCCGAGCAGGTCGTCCGCGCTAATTAAGGTCGAACCGAATCGAGGGTCTTGACTCTTGAAACTACTGCCGACTCACAACCCCAGCTTGATGCCTTTGCGCAGGTAGGTCGGCACGTCGAGGTCCTGGCCTTCAAATAAATTGCGGTCGGTCTTGTCGAAATAGCCGCGGCTTTCGACGTCGCGGTCGAAACCGAACTCGTCCTGCGCCACTGGCACAGTGTGCGTCACGGGTTTTTCCTCGCCCTCGCCCGCGCGTTCCATGGCCGCAGCGATCAAAACTTTTTCCTCCGTGCGCGCGCGGCCTTGGGCTTGCCGAAGGGCCGATGGCGCCATACGGCGCGACGGTAGGCCGCGGCCGCCGAGATCGCTCGTACCCAGCACGCAGATTTCCACCCGGTTCTGGAGGCTTTCGTCGATGACCGCGCCCATGAAGACGTGGGACTCCTTGCCGAATTGTTCGGTGACGGCCGTCATCATTTCATTGACCTTGGGCAGCGTGAGGTCGGTGCCGCCGGTGATGTTGACGAGCAGGCGGTCGGCCTTGCGCGAAAATTCCGGCGTGTGCAGCAGCGGGCAAAGTTTCAGGCTTTCGATGGCGTCGGCCACGGCGTTGGCGCCCTCGCCCGTGCCGAGCCCGAACAGCGTCTTGCCGCCGCGTTGCTGGAAGGCCTGGCGGAGCGTGGCAAAGTCGAGGTTGATCAGGCCGGTGCGAAACATCATCGACCAGATCGATTTCACGCCGCGGCCGATCCACTCGTCGGCCCGCGCAAAGGAATCGAGCACGGTCTCGTTGTCGGCCGCCTCCTGCATGAGCACGTCGTTGGGCAGCGGGATGACGGCGTCGCACACGCGGCGCAGCGCCTGCAGGCCTTCCTCGGCCTGCTTGAGGCGGCGTCCGCCCTCGAAACTGAACGGCATCGTGACGAACGCGATGACGAGAGCGCCTTCCTCGGCAGCGATTTCCGCGACGATGGGCGCCGCCCCGCTGCCGGTGCCGCCGCCCATGCCCGCGAGCAGGAACACGAGGTCGCAGTCGCGCACGACCGCGGAGATTTTCTCACGGTCGGCCTCGGCCGCGAGCCGGCCCGGCTCGGGATCGCCGCCCGCACCCAGCCCGCGCGTGACGCTCGTGCCGATGAGCACCTTATCCTGCACGGGCGAACTCGACAGCGCCTGATAGTCGGTGTTGATAACCGCGAGCTGCAGGCGCTCGAGGTTTTCCATCTTGAGCCGGTCCACCGCGTTCGAGCCGGCGCCGCCGATGCCAACGAGCTTGATCGCGATGTTGCGGTCAGCGAGAATTTCAGAAGTGAGCGGAAGTTCGTCGGGCGGTGGCATTCCAGGAGAAATTTAAGATTTCAGATGGGTATTCAGAACCCTATTCTTGTTGGCGTTTGATGCTTTGGAATTTGTTTTTTGCGCTGGCGCTTTGCGGCAGCGCCTATGCAGTGGCGAAAAGCTTGCTCAGCAGGCTGCGGCGGGGCGCGGTGGCGCGGTCGGTTTGGGCGTTGAGGGAGAAATGCAGGAGTCCCAGCGCGGTGGCGTAGCCGGGATCGCGCAGGTTTTCGCCGATCCACGCGGGCACTTCGCCGAGGCGCGCACTCGTGCCGAAAACCTTCGCGGCCGCCTCCGTGATGCCGGGCAGCTTGGCGGTGCCGCCGGTGAGCACGACGCCGGCCGGAATTTTTTCCGGGGCGAAGGACGCGCCGAGTTTCTGGCGGACCACTTCAAAAATCTCCCACACCCGCGCCGCAGTGATCTGCTCAATGGTCAGGCGTGGAAACTCGCGGTCGCCGATGGAAAAGTCACCGATGAGCATGACCTTGTCCTTCTTGTCGCGCGCATGCACGGTGCCGCGGCCGTAGCGGAGCTTGAGGGTTTCCGCCTGGCCTTGCTGGACGCGCAGGCCGAGCGCAAGGTCGTTGGTGAGGTGGCCACCGCCGACGGCGACCACGCCGGTCTTGTGGGCGCAACCGTCGCGATAGAGGGCGAAATCCGTGGTGCCGCCGCCCAGGTCGATCGCGAGCACGCCGTTGTGCCGCTCCTCGGCCGTGGTGATGAGCGCACCCGAGGCGAGGCTGGAGAGAATGAGCTTGGTCACGCGGACGCTGAATCCATTGATCACATGCGTATTGTCGGCGACTTTGCTTTCGAGGCCGTGGATGGTCCAGTAACTCACATCGAGGCGGCGCCCGACGAGGTGTTCCGGGTCAGGCACGAGCCGCCCGTCGAGGCGGAACGGCCGGCGGATGTGGTGAACGACGATGCGGCCCTCGGGCAATTCCTTGGCCATGGCGAGGCGGCAGACGGTATCGGTGTCCATCGCGCTGACGGTGTTGTCCGCGGCCGCGACATTGACCGAGGCTTCGTTTTCAAAACCTTCGAGATGCCCGCCGGTTTGCGCGAGGTAAACTTCATCGACGCGCGTGCCGGCGCTTTGCTCGGCGGCCAGGAGTGCGTTGTGAGTGGCTTCGCTGGCGGCCTTGAAGTCCATCACGGCGCCCTTGATCACGCCACGCGAGGAGGCTTCGCCCACGCCGATAATGCTGAGTTCGCGGCCGCGGGCGATCTCGCCCACGAGCACGGTGACTTTGGTGGTGCCGATTTCAACGGCGCCGACAATCTTGGTGTTAGAAATCACGTTGAGCGATATGGGTTGAGTTTGGCAAAGGGAAGAGGCCAGCGCCGGGAGCCGACGCACTGGCGGAATTTTGCAGGCGTGCCACGGTGTCGATCGTCACGGGAACCTGCAGGCCATTGGCGAGATCGATCGACTTGAGCGGTTTGTCGGGCTGCGCGCGGGCGAGATCGAGCACGTAGTCGAGCCGGGCCAGCTGGCGGAAAAAATCGTCGCGCGTATTGAAAGTGATTTCCGGGATGTCTTTCGAGCGCACGACGAGTTCGCCATCCGAGGCGAGGCGGGCAAGGGAAATGACCTCAAACGTGCGATAAAGATGTTCAGCCTGGTTGCGGGCGGTGGCGAGCAGGTCGGCCACCGCGTCCATGCCATCGATCGGCGCAAAACCATCACCAACATGAACGAGCTTCACGCCGTCGAGCCACGGCAGGGTGCCAAGCAGGGCCGGGTCGTAATTTTTGCCGTCAAAAACCACCCCGTCGCGCGCCACGAGCAAGGCGCGGGGCGACGCATCGCCGACCTGTACCTGGACGCGCGCCACGGGTGACCGTTCCTGGATGGCTACCGCCAGCGTGGAGGGAAAATTTCTCGTCAGCACCGCGGCCTTGACCTGGCCATGGGCGAGCAGCCGCGTGCGCAGCGCGTAGAGATCGAGCGACATGAGGGTCGCATTTTTTGGCAACGTGAGCGTGCGCTCGGCCCAGGTATGGTCGAGCACGCCGTCGGTGGTCAGCGCAATGTCCTTCAGCGGCGGACCGGACTCGGCCAGGCCAAGTTTATTCGGGTTGCTGCCCATCGTTTCGGCAATTTCAACCGTGCCCCACACGATGATCGCGAGCACGCCGGCGATGCCGGCAAACTTGAGCGTATAAACCAGGCGGCGCTGGCGGCTGACCTTCGACATCGCGCGCGGATTCACGCTCTGGTTGATGTCCTGCCAGGTGCGGGCGAAGGGTGTGGCGGTGGCTTTGCTCATGCGGGAATGCGAGCCGACGCAAAACGTTGCACCGCGGGCATGACCAACTCTCGAACCAACGCCGTGAAATCCAGCCCCGCGCTGCGCGCGCTCATTGGCAGCAGGCTGGTCTCTTTCATGCCAGGCAACGTGTTAATTTCGAGCAAAAACGATTCATTTTTTTCCGAGAGCATAAAATCGATCCGCGCATAATCGCGGCAGCCGCACGCGGCGAAGGCCGTCTCGGCCGCGCGGCGCACCGCCGCGGTCGTGGCGTCGGGCAACGGCGCGGGACAGAGATACTCGGTCAGGCCCTTGGTGTATTTCGAAGTGTAATCGTAGCGACCGGACTTTGGGCGGATTTCCACGATGCCCAGCGCGCGGCCGGCGAGGACGCCGACGGACAGCTCGCGGCCGAAGACGCGACGCTCGGCCAGCCAGCGGCCGGCGGAAATTTTTTCGAGTGCGGCCGCGAGCTCGATCTGGCCGGAGACGATTTGCAGGCCGACGCTGCTGCCCTCGTCGTTGGGCTTGAGCACGACATCGTCGCCCAGCTTCGCGGCCAGAGCCGCGGCCGCGGGCTTGCGCGCCGCATCGAAACATTCGCCGGGCACCACGCCCACGCCGGCGGCGGCCATGCGCTCCTTCGCGGCGGTTTTGTCCATGCACAGCGCGCTCGCGGCCGCATCGCAGCCCCCGTAGCTCGCATGGGCGGCGTCGAGCAGGCGCTGCATGCCGCCGTCTTCGCCAAATTTTCCGTGCAGGGTGGAAAATACCACATGCCGCTCGGGATCGAACTCTGCCGGCAACGCATTGGCGTCGATCTGAAACAGCCGGGTGGGAAACGAACGCGCGAGCGCCACCGCGCAAGCCCGGCCCGAGCCGAGCGAAACTTCGCGCTCCGCGGACGTGCCGCCGGCAAAGACCGCGATGATGGGGAGGCTCATGGGAGCACCTCCGTGAGCAGCGAACGTTCAACATTCAAGTCAGGCCCTTGAAAACGCATGATCCAGTGCGTTGAGGGTAACACGCGCCACCTCGCATCTCCGGCACCGAAACTCATATCGCAGATTGGGAGTATCCTACTTGAGCGTTGGATGTTCAATGTTGAATGTTGAATGTTCAAAGCACCTCCTCCCATTTTTTCCCGTAGAGCAGCACCTCGGGCTCGAGCTCGACGCCGCGCGCCTCGCGCACCCGGGCGCGCACGTGGCGCATAAGGGCGATGACGTCCGAGCCGGTGGCATGGCCGCGGTTGATGATAAAGTTGGCATGCACGGTCGAGACCTCGGCGTCGCCCACCCGCTCGCCCTTGAGGCCGGCCTCGTCGATCAGGCGGCCGGCGGAATTGCCCGCCGGGTTCTTGAAAATGCATCCCGCGCTCGGCTCGCGCGGCTGGGTCTCGTGGCGCTTGCGGCGGTAAACATCGATCTGGCGGCTGATCGCCTCGGTGTCGGCCTGGGCCGCGGGGCGCAGGAGCACGCCAAGCGCCATGGCGTCGTGCAGCTCGGAGCAATGGCGGTAGGCCACGTGCATGTCGGCCTTGCGCAGCGTCTTCACTTCGCCGTCGGGCGTCATGATCTCGACCTCTTCGACCACATCGAACATCCAGCCACCCATCGCACCGGCGTTCATGCGCAGCGCGCCGCCGACCGAGCCGGGGATGCCCTCGAGAAATTCGAAGCCGACCAGGCCGGCCTTGCCCGCGAGTCCGCAGAGATTTTTCAGGCGCAGGCCCGCGCCCGCCCACACCCGGCCGTCGGGCCGCGGCTCGAAGCGTTGCCAATTTTCATGCGAAAGCGCGATGACGAGGCCATCCACACCCTCGTCGGGCACGATAAGGTTGGAACCACGACCCAGGAAAAATATTTCCACTTTTTGCGCGTGCGCCTCGCGCAGCAATACCTGCAGGTCCGCCACCGTGGCCGGCTCCGCATAAACCCGCGCCGCGCCGCCGACGCGCATCGTCGTCTTCGCCGCGAGCGATTCCTCGCGGGCCAGCCGCGTCCCGGCCGAAAGCCGGGGCCGTAGCGCGGCGGCAAAGTCGTCCCAAATTTTTGCTTTCATTTCATCCGCGCGGCGCAGGTCGAGCCATGCGCGCGCCTTTTGATCGATATCACCGGCCCCAACAAAAGCGACCAGGTCGCCGCGTTGCAACTCGCGGCTGAGCGCGCGAAACAGCGCCGCGTCGTCGCCGGGTAGGTAGTCCACCGGCAGGGCCGCAGAATTCTTTTTCAACTCGGCATAGATGTCGGCCGTCGTGCCGCCGGCCAGCGGCGCCTCGCCCGCGGCATAGACATCGAGCAGGTGCACGCGGTCGGCCAGCGCGAGCGCGGCGGCAAACTCCGTTTTAAACTGCGCGGTGCGGCTGAAGCGGTGCGGCTGGAAAAGGACGATGAGGCGGCCGCGCTCCCCCACCCGGCCGCGCAGGCTCGCGAGCAGCGCGCGGATTTCCGCCGGATGATGGGCGTAGTCCTCCAGCACGGTGAGCCCGGGCGCGGCGTGGATCACGCTTTGGCGGCGGCACACGCCCGCGTAGTCGGCCAGCAGGCGCGGTGCGAGTCCGGCGCCCATCAGCTGGGCGGCGGCCAGCGCCGCCGTGGCATTCGCGGCATTGAATTCGCCCCGGGCGCGGACTTGCGCCTCGGTAATGGAAAAACGCCCGCCGAGGCGCAGGCGCAGGTGCTCGCCCGTTTCACCGGTGATTTCGCAGGAGAAATCGCCGCTGCGGCCAAAGGAAAAAAACTGGGGTGATGGCGAACCCGGTTGGGCCGCTGCGACCAAGCGCTGCGACAGCGCGCAGGCGTCGGACGTAAGCACGGTGGATTTGGTGCGCGCAAACAGCGCGGCAAAGGCCGTCGCGAAATCGTCGAGGCGGCGATAGTGGTCGGGATGATCCCAGTCGAGATTCGTCGCGAGGGTGATCTCCGGGGAGAAAGCGTCGATGGTGCCGTCGCTTTCGTCGATCTCGGCCACGACCCAATCGCTCGAACCGGCGCGCGCGGGCGCCATGGCGTCATCGGCAAAGAGGCCGCCGAGCACCCAGCCGGCGGGAAATTGGGCGCGACGCAGGGCGGTGACCAGCATGGCCGTGGTCGTGGTCTTGCCGTGCGCACCGCAGACCGCGACGAGTTTTTTTCCGCGCAACACCTCGGCCAGCAGCTCGCCGCGGCGCACCAGCGGCAGGCCGCGCGCGACCGCAGCGGCGCGGGCCGGATGCGATGGCGCGATGGCCGATGAATAAACCACGAGCGAGCAGCCCGCGGGCACGGCGCCGGACGGCACCACCGTCACGTGTTCGCGCGTGAGCAGCGCGCGCATCGGTTCCACCAGCGCGTCGTCCTCGCCGGTGACTTCAAAGCCGAGTTGCGCGAGATAAACCGCCAGCGGGCCGACGCCCATGCCGCCCACGCCAACGCAGTGGATTTGGCGCACATCGCGCGAAAAAAGCGGTGGTGGAGGAGCGGGTCTCATTTCATGCTAAATCGGATTACAGATTACAAATTACAGATTACAGATTGCTTGAGAGTTTTTTGGCATTTGGATCTTTGCGATTTGGAATTTCTGCCTTTAGGCGGCATGGGGCTGGATCGTGGGCGGCGGCAGCGCGGTGGATTTCTTTTCTGCCGGAGACTGAACGATCAGCCCGGTGAGGTCGTCGAGCAGCAGGTCAAACGAGGCGGCGTGATCCATGCGCGCGAGATTGGTGCGGAATTTGTGCAGCAGCCAGTCGTTGAAAATCACATCCAGCACCTCGGCGTGGAGCGTGGGGATGAACATCTGGTCGACGACAATGCCCCCGCCCTGCTTTTCGAAAAACGCGCCATTGGCCCGCTGGTGGTCGGAGGCGGCGTGCGGATACGGCACGAGGATGGCCGGCGTGGTGCAGCGGATGAGCTCGGCGATCGTGCCGGCGCCGGCGCGGGCCACCACGAGGTCGGCGGCGGAGAGCAGATCGGCGACGTCGTCGGTGAAGGGCCGGAAAACCGCGCGAATGGGCGCGTAGGTCTGCGTGCTGAGCTGAAGGACTTCGTGCCGGCCCTTGCCGAGGCCGGTGATGCAGTAAACCTGAATGCCGGCGTGCGCGAGGCGGTCGAGCTGGCTGCGCGCCCAGTCGTTGAGCGCCGAGGCCCCCTGGCTGCCGCCAAAAACGACCAGGACCCTTTGCATGGGATCGAGAGCGAGGCGTTCCAGCGCGGCGGCGCGCGGCTGGCGGGAAATTTCCCGGCGCACCGGCAGGCTGACGTGGCGCGTGGCGGACGCCCTCACGCTGGAGAGGCGCACGCCCTGCGGCAAATAGACGCGCTGCACCAGGCGGCCCAGCAGGCAAACCGTGCGGCCGGGCACGCGATTGGCCTCGTGCAACGCCACCGGGATCCGGAGCATCCGGCCGGCGATCACCGCCGACACGGAAGTGAAGCCGCCAAAGCCCACCATGACATCGGGCCGCATCTGCCGCATCGCGCGCAGGCTGAAAATGAAGCCGCGGACCTGCGACGCGATGAACCGCGCCATGCCCAGCGGGTGCCAGGCGAAAGCCGTGCCGGGCACGGGCACAAAATTGAAATGCGGATACTTTTCGATGAGCCGCGCATCCACCCTTTTCTGGCTGATAAAAAGGATGACGGTGTGGCCGCGCGCCGTCAGCCCCTCGGCGAGCGCAATGCCCGGGGCCAGATGCCCGCCGGTGCCGCCGCAGGTGATGATGATTTTTTTGCTCACGTTAACAGGCCGTGGAAAAACTCTGCTGGGCCGTCTCGTTGAACTCGCCGCCGGCCATGGTCAGCGCCGGGCGCGACCAGCGGCGCTGGGTATTGGCGAGGATGCCGAGCAGCAGGCCCATCAGGAGCAGGTTGGACAGGCCGGCGCTGATGAACGGCAGCGACATGCCCTTGGTGGGAAACAAACCCGTGACCACGCCGAGGTTGACGATCGCCTGCAGGCAGATGAGCAGCAGGCAGCCGGTGGCGAGGAGAAATTGAAACAGGTTCGGCGCGCGTCGCAGGTGCACCAGCCCGGCGACGAACATTGTGGTGAACAGCAGCACGACCACAAGCGTGGCCCTCAAGCCAAGCTCCTCGCCAATGACCGCGGCGATAAAGTCGTTGTTCGCCTCGGGCAGAAAATTATGCTGCTGGCGGCCGTTGCCAAGGCCGACGCCGGACGTGCCGCCCGCCGCAAAGGCCGCCTCGGACTGATAAAGCTGATAGGTCCCGCCCTGCTTGTTTCCCTCGACATCGAGGAAGGCCACAAAACGCTGGAGACGATTGGCGTTGTGCGCCATGGCCACGCCAAAAACCACCAGCGCCAGAAAAACCGTCGGCAGGATGAAGCGCCACCTGGCGCCGGCGAGGAACAACAGCGTCAACCCGACGATGAGGATCAGCGCCGCCGTGCCAAAATCCGGCTCCTTCAGGACCAGCGCTGAAAAGATGCCGATGATTCCCAGCGGGTAAAGGTAGCCACGCTTGAGGTCCTCGATTTTTGTCTGGTTGATCGCGACGTAGTGCGCGAGGCAGAAGACCATCGCGAGTTTGGCGAATTCGGAAACTTGCAACCGCAGCGGCCCGAAGCCGAGCCAGCGCCGGCTGCCTTTGACCGAAACGCCGAGATGCGGCACGAGCACGGCGACCAGCAGCAAAAGCGAGACGCCGCCGATGATCCACACATAGCGGCGCAGGTAGTCGAGGTTCACCCGGCTCGCGATCCAGCCGAGCCCGATGGCGAGCACCACACCCACGAGCTGTTTTCCCAAGTAGAAATACGGGCCTTCCTTGAAATAAGCGCTGGCGCTGAACAAACTGATAAGGCCGAGGATGGTGAGCCCGACCGCGCAGACGACAATGACCGCAACCGGGTTGACCGAGAAGCGCGGCCGGGGTGAGTCAGCGGCGTCGGGCATGGGTGGAGATCTCAGGGAGAAGGAGCGGTTGACGTACCGGACTGATCGGTGGTTGGAGGCGGAGTAGTCGTGGTGTCGGGATTGTTGCTGCCACCGTTATTGCTGTCGTCCACCTTGATGACCGGCGGCTCGGTGGCCGTCGGCTTGAGGCCCGAGTCAAGATCCCCGGTCGCGGGCGGCGTCGGCGTGGTCTCCGTCGAAGTCGCGGCCGGTGTCGCATTTTCACTGGAAGTGGAACCGTTGGGAATCACCAGCTCCTGGCCCGCGCGGATCTTGCTGGGATCGGAAATATTGTTAGCCGTGGCGAGGGCTCCGACCGTGACGCCGTATTTTTTGGCGATAGTGCTGAGTTTTTCGCCGGCCTTCACGGTGTGGGTGACACGGCCACTGGCGTCTTTCGTCGTCGCCGTGGCGGTCGTGTCAGGCGCGGGGGTCGTCTCCATCGCCGGCGCGGAGACTGAAGGGGTCGAGCCCGCGGGAAGCTTCAAAACCTGGCCGACCCGGACGTTATCGCTTTTCAGATGGTTGAGCGAGCGGAGCGCAGCCAAGGTGGTGCCGTTGTGCTTGGCGATGAGCCTGAGCGAGTCGCCTGATTTGACTCTGTAGGTGGAGCCAGAAGGTCCATTATCCATGGCCGGGGCCGCCGCGGCATGCATCCCCGCCGATGAAGCCTTGCCGGGAATAATCAACTTCTGGCCGATTTTGATTGTTGAATTGGCCTTGATGCCGTTGGCCTTGGCCACCTCGCTGCGCGTCATGTGATATTTGACGGCGATTTTGGAAAGGCTGTCGCCTTTCACGACCACATAGGTGGCGACGGGCGTGACATTGGCTGGCGCGGAAGATTCGATGGCCGCAGCGGCGGGCGTGCCCGGGCGGGTGGGACTGTAGTACCCCGCTCCGCTGTTAAGGTTGAGGGTCGGGGCTGCTTCCGTGGTGGCCGGATTCAAATCGGCTCCCGCCGATGACGCGCTCGCCGGTGCGACCGGCGAGGGATCGAGGGTTGCAGCGGGTTGCACCACCGGCGCGTTGTTGTCCGCCGTGCCGGCCGACGACGGCGCGGATTTGGTCGTGGAGCTGCAGCCTTGGATGGCAAAAAGCATGGCAACAACCACGACGTGGACGGCCAGGACAATGCCGAGTGTTTTGTGTATTTTCATAGCAAACGATGGGTTGAATTAAGAGAGAAAGGCTAGCGAAAAACAACAGTTGCTCCCAAGTTATTCACAAGGCGTTCGAACTGTGCGCCACGGTCTTCGTAGCTGCGGAACATATCGAAGCTGGCAAAGCCGGGGCTGAGAAGGATGTGATCGCCGGGCGCGGCCGCGGCGGTGGCGCGCTCGACCGCCTCGGCGAGCGTGGAACAGAGGGCGCAGGCCACGCCATTCGCGGCGCAAGCCTCCGCCAGGACGCCGCGGGTTTCGCCGAGCAAAAAGGCGAATTTCACTCGTGGGGCGATGCGACTGACAAAGCCGGCGAGGTTGCCGCCCTTGCCCTTGCCGCCGGCGATCAGCAGCACGGGGCGGGGAAAATTCGTGAGCGCACCCTCGACGGCATGGAAATTGGTGGCCTTGGAGTCGTTCCAGTAAACCACGCCGTCATGCTCGGCGACCCGGGCGAGGCGGTGGGGGCCAAGGTGAAAGCTGCGGGCGGCGGCCAGCAGGGCCTCGGGCGGAAGTTGTTCACTGCGCCACCAGGCGGCGGCCAGGAGGAAATTCTCCCGCTGCGGATAGCCGGCGAAGGGCGTGCCCGCGAGGCTGGAATCGGCGGGGCGGGCCTCGCTGGCGACCGCGGCGCCGGCGGGAAAAGCCCGGCCGAATTTTTCCGCAAAGCGCACCGCCGAGCTGCCCGCAAAAACCGTCCCCGGCGCCGCCCGTGCGACCAGGTTCCACTTCGCGGCGAAATAGTTTTCCATCGGACCGTGGCGCTCCAGGTGGTCCTCGGCAAAATTGGTCCAGAGCACGGCGTCCGCCTGGAAATATTTCAAGGTCTCGGCCTGGAACGAACTCACTTCGCACACGGCGATGGCGTTCGCCCGGTCACCGTTGCCCTCGACGACCAGCTGCGAGAAGGGATGGCCGATGTTGCCGGCGGCCCGCGCGTCGCGGCCGATCGAGCGCAGCGCGTGGGTGAGGAACTCGGTCAGGGTGGTCTTGCCGTTGGTCCCCGTGATCGCAAGGACGCGGCCGGGCCAGAAGAACGAGGCAAAATCGAGTTCGCCGAGGCAGGTCGCGCCGGCCGCGCGCGCCGCCGCCAGCCAGGGATGCCCCGGTGCAAATCCGGGGCTGAAGACGACGAGGCTGTGTCCTTGGGCCGCGGATACAAAGTCGGCCGTGGTGCCCTCCCCGCCCTTTTCATCGAAAAGCACCGCGCGCGCGCCGAGCGACCCGAGCAGCCCCGCGACGGCGCGGCCGCTCACGCCGGCCCCGAGCACGGCGACGGGTTTCGCGAGCAGCGGCTGAAGGAAATCGGGGGCGGCCAGGGTCATGCGGTCAGCGGAGTTTCAGGGTGCCGAGCCCGATGAGCGCGCACATGAGCGAAAGTATCCAGAAACGCAGGACAACTTTCGTCTCGGGCCAGCCGAGTTTTTGGAAATGGTGGTGCACGGGGGCCATGAGGAAAAAGCGCTGGCCGACGCCGGTGCGGCGGCGGGTGGCCTTGAAATAGCCGACCTGGATGATGACCGACATGGCTTCCATGACAAACACGCCGCCGACAATGACAAGGGTGAGCGGCTGTTGCACCATGAAAGCGATCACGCCGATCAAGCCGCCGAGCGCGAGGGAGCCGGTGTCGCCCATAAACACCTCGGCGGGATGGGAGTTATACCAGAGAAAGGCCATGCCGGCGCCGACCAACGCGCCGCAGATGACCGCGAGTTCGCCCGTGTCCGGCACATAGCCGATCAGCAGGTAGTCGGACAGCTTGGTGTTGCCCGCGGCGTAGGCCATGAGCCCGTAAACCAGCGCCACCGTGATCGTGCAGCCGATGGCGAGGCCGTCGAGGCCGTCGGTGAGGTTGATGGCGTTGCTAAAGCCGACGAGCCAGAAAAACATCAGGACAAAAAGCACGCCGAACCCGGCCAGGCCGGCGAAAACAAACAGCGGATGCTTGTGGAACGGCACCCACAGTTCGCGGATTTTTGTCGCGCTGACCGGATGCCACAGCAGCACCGCCAGCGCGACGGCCGTGATGAGCGTCTGCCAGCCGAGTTTCTCCCACGAGTTTATGCCGGCCCGGTTCTTGTGCACGACCTTGAGATAGTCGTCGCGAAAGCCCACGGCCGTCAGCCCGACATAGACGAACATCGCCACCACGACCCAGACGTTGGGCACGGCCCACAGGAAGGTCGCGCCAAAGACCGCCGCAAAAATAAGCAGGCCGCCCATGGTCGGCGTGTTTTTCTTGTCGAATTTCTGGGCGAGGTCGCCAGTGCGGTCGTCGTCGTAGTGCTGGCCGAACTTAAGGCGGCGAAGCTTGGCGATGAGCCACGGCGCAATGGCAAAGCCGATCAGCGCGGCCGTGACCGTGGACAGCAGGGTACGGAAGGTGATGAACCGCAGCAGGCGCAGCGGGCCGAAGTAATCCGCGAAATTGGCGAGGTAACTCAGCATGTGGCGTTCTCCGCCTCCACGGGAAGGCGCGAGGGCTCGAGGGCGGTTTCGAGGGCGTGGCGGCGGCTGCCTTTCATGAAAACCGCGCCGTGAAACCCGGCGAGGCGCGTGCGCACGGCATCGATGCTCCCAACAATGTGGATCTGGTCGGGACGGCTGCCGGCGACGATGGCGCCAGCCTGCACATCGCGGGCGTGCGGGCCAATGAGGACAACCTGGTCTTGTTCGCCCAGGCACAGGGAGAGGCCGAGCTTGCAGTGATAGTCCGCCGCGCGCTCGCCCAGTTCTTCCATCCCACCGAGCACGAGAAGGCGCGGCTCGTCGGGCGAGGTGGTGGCAAAAAACATTTCCAGCGCGTCGGCCATCGAGGCCGGGTTCGCATTGTAACAATCGAGATAGAGCGAGCGGCCTTCCTCCTGGCGGAGTTCACCGCGCCATTGGGCGGGCTGCCATGAGGCGAGGCGTTCCTGCACGACCTGGTGCGGCACGCCGAGCCAGAGGGCGGAGCAGATGGCGAGCGCGGCATTTTGCGCCATGCCGTTCGAGATCCGGCGCAGCGTGAAAATGAGCGGCGGCGGCGCGCCGTACGCGATGGCCACGACGGTGTTGTCGTCGCGGTGCGACACGGCGAAGAAAACGCGGTCCTTCGGCGGCTCGGCGGGACGCAGCACCTCGGCGGGCTCGACCACGAGCGTGCGCACGCCGAGTTCGCGGAAAGGCGTGAGTTCCGCGCATTGCCGGGGAAAAACCGCGATGCCGCTCGCGCGGAGGGCGATGGGCAGTTTGACTTTTTCGCGCGCGACGCCGTCGAGGTCGCCGAGTTCCTCGATGTGCGCGGGGGCGATGAGCGTGATGAGCGCGAGATCGGGCTCGATCATCCGGGCCAGCGGGGCCATCTCGCCGGGCGCGCTGATGCCGGCCTCGACGACGGCGAACTTGTGCAGCGCGGGATTGATGCGCGTGAGCGTGAGCGGAACGCCGAGGTGGTTGTTGAGATTGCCCTCGGTGGCCAGCACGTCGCCGGACTCTTCGCCCAGCAGGAGCGCGAGGAGATTCTTGGTGGAGGTCTTGCCGCAACTGCCGGAAATGCCGATGACTTTCCCGGTAAAATTCCGGCGGTGTTCGCGGGCGATGGTTTGAAACGCCGCCAGCGGATCGGGCACGACAAGCTGCGGCAGCCCGCTGTGCGGGTCGGCGAGCGCGACCATCGCCGCGCTGGCCCCACCCGCCTCCGCGGCCTTGAGAAACTTGTGGCCGTCCCGCTTGTCGGTTTTCAGCGCGACAAAAACCTGGCCGGGGGCCAGCAGGCGCGAATCGATGGCGAAACCCCGCAGCGGCATCGCGGGCTGCGCCGTCCAGGTGCCGCCGGTCCAGGCGGCCAGTTGACTGGGAGAAAAAACGCTCATCCGGTTTGGGCGCCCTTAAGTTGTTTGATGCCGATGAGCTCGCGGACGACCTGCCGGTCGTCGAAGGGAATGACCGTGTCGGCGAACTCCTGGTAGCTTTCGTGTCCCTTGCCCGCGACGAGGATGCAATCGCCGGCTTTCGCGACGTCGAGCGCGAGGCTCAGCGCGCGGCGGCGGTCGTCGGTCCAGGAGATTTTTTCCGGCGCGATCACGCCGGCTTTCATGTCGGCAAAGATCTGCGCGAGCGGCTCGCTGCGCGGGTTGTCGGCCGTGGCCCAGGCGAAGTCGGCGAAATCCTGCACCGCGCGCATCATCAGCGGACGTTTGGTACGGTCGCGGTTGCCGCCACAGCCGAAGACGACGAGCAGGCGGCCGGGCGTAATGGCGCGGAGCATGCCGAGGGCGTTGCGCAGCGCGTCATCGGTGTGGGCATAGTCCACGAGCACGTTGAAGGCCTGGCCTTCCTCGATGCGTTCCATGCGGCCGGGCACGCCGCGAAACGTGGCGAGGCTCGCGAGAAAAACCTTCGGATCGCGGCCCAGCGCCCACGCCGTGGCCGTCGCGGCCAGGAGGTTACTGATATTATAGCGGCCGATGAACGGGGAATCGACATCGAGCGTGCCGCGGGGCCAGACAAGGCGGAAGGTCGTGTTCTTGAAATTGAGCGCAATCGCCTCGGCCCTCACGTCGGCGCGGGGATTTTCGCCAAAGGTGACCACGCGGGCGGACGTGGGAATTTTGGCGACGAGTTCCGCGCCATGCGGATCGTCGAGGTTGACGACGGCGAGGCGCGGCACCGAACCGGTTTCACCCGTGAACAGGCGCGTCTTCACCGCGAAATACGCGTCGAGGGTCTTGTGGTAATCGAGGTGGTCGCGCGTGAGGTTGGTGAAAATGGCGGCGGAGAACTGCAGGCCGAGGACGCGCTGCTGGTCGATGCCGTGCGAGCTGACTTCCATCACGGCGTGGCGGCAGCCGGCGTCGCGCATTTGCGCGAGCATGCCGAAGAGATCCAGCGCCTCAGGCGTCGTCTTGAACGAGGGCACCGTGCGCGCCCCGAGGTCGTAATTGATCGTGCCGATGAGGCCGGTGCGCCCCTCCATGTCCAGGAAATGCTTGAGGAGATGCGTGACGGTGGTCTTGCCGTTGGTGCCGGTGACACCGATCACGCCGAGGTCGCGATCGGGAAATTTGTAGTAACGCCGGGCGACGCGGGCGAGCGCGGCGCGGGCGTTGGCCACCTGGAGGAAAACCACCTTGGCATGCGGATGCACCGGCGGTTTTTCCGTGACGACCGCAATGGCCCCCCGCCCGATGGCTTCGTCGATGAAGCTGGCGCCATCGGCGCGGTAACCGGGCAAGGCAAAGAAGAGGTTGCCGGGCACGACCCGACGGCTGTCGATCACGAGGCCGGAGATGGGCCGGTCAAGCGCGCCTTTCACGGCGAGAAGTTCGCCGTCCTCAAAAAGATCCTGGAGTTTGGGTGCCATGCGGAAAATGTTTGAAACAAACTTAACCTCTTTTCGCGTGCGGCCAAGGGGTCGGGTCTGAAAGGCGTGGATCAGCGGATAGTTTTGGACGAGATAGCCGATCACCGCAGGCCTCCTTCCATCGCAAACTGTGACCCTTCGGATGCCACGGGTGGTTGGATATCAAGGTATTGAATCAGTTGCTCGCCGAGGCGCTTGAAGACGGGCGCGGCCACGATGGCGCCATAGGCGGTGCCGCCGGGAGTGAAGGCATCGGCATCATCCACGATGACGGTGATGTCGACCTGCGGATTGCTGGCGGGAAAAAAGCCGACGAACGACGCGATATGATGGTGGTCCGAGTAATGGCCGTTGATGATTTTTTGCGCGGTGCCGGTTTTCCCGGCGACTTCAAAACCGGGAATCGCGGCCTGGGGCGCCGTGCCGTCGACCGAAGCAACGCCCATCAGCAGGCGTGCCATGGTCTGCGCAGTGTGCTGGCTGATGACGCGGCGCGTCACAGCGGGAGCAAATTGGTAAACCACCTGGCCGTCGGTATCGCGGATTTGCCTCACGACCTGCGGGCGCATCAGCACGCCACCGCTGGCGATCACGCCCATGGCGCAGTGAATCTGCATGGGGGTGACCCCGACGGACTGGCCCATTGGCATGCGCGTGATCGTGAGGCCGTCCCATTTCGAAGGGGGCGCCATCTCGCCCGGGATTTCTCCGCCCACGGGAAACCCGGTGAGTTGGCCGAAGCCGAAGGCGCGGGCGTAGTCATAAAATTTTTGCTCGCCGAGCAGCATGCCCAATTGCGCCGCGCCCTTGTTCGACGACTTCGCCACGATCTCGGCGACGGTGAGCGGGGCATCAAAATGGTCCGACTGGTCTTCGCGCGGGAGGCGGCGGATCATTCCCTTGTAAGTGACGGTCTCGAGGGTGCAGTCGAACCGGGTCGCGGGCGAAACCAACCCTTCGTTGAGCGCGGCGGAAGCGGCCACGATCTTGAAGGTGGAGCCGGGCTCCATCATGTCGGCCACCGCCGTGTTGCGCTGCGCGTCGAGGCTGGCCTTGTTGTAGTCGTTGACGTTGAACGTAGGCCAGTTGCCGAGCGCAAGAAGGAAGCCGGTGCGCGGGTCGCTGACGATGATCGTGGCTTTAAGCGGGTGATATTTGTCGGCGATTTTTTGCAATTCCTCCTCGACCATGTGCTGCACCGCCGTGTCGATGGACAGCACCGTGCCGTAGCCATCGGACGGGGCGACGGTGCGCGAGCGAAACTGCGCGAGCTCATGGCGCAGGCCGTCGCGCTCGGACTCCAGCCAGCCATTCTCGCCGCGCAGATAAAAATCAAGGTAGCGCTCGAGGCCGGTGACGGGATCGCCTTCCTTGTTCACGTAGCCGATGACGTGGGCGGCCAACTGGTTCTGCGGATAAGCCCGCGAATAAACGCGGCTGCCGTAAACGCCCCGGACGTTCAACGCCTTGATCTGGTCATAAGTGGACTCGTCCACGGAGTCGCTGAGCTTGACCCAGTGGACCTCGTGTTCGTCACCTGAGGAAATAATTTGCTGGGCGTCCTCGTCATTTTCCGCGTGGGCATCCGCGGACAGGCGGGTTTTTTCCGAAAATTTTTGCTGCAGGTCGGCGAGCGGCTGGCCCAGCAGACCGGCCAGCGCGGGCCATTTCGCCTCGTCTTCCTTGGCCAGCGCGGACGGGTCGACGCCGAGGACGACAAGCGAGCGGCTGGTGGCGAGCAGGCTGCCGTGCGCGTCGAGGATGTCGCCGCGGCGCGCGTTCTGGACGATGATCTCGTCGCGCGCCTTTTCAATGTAGCTGAGGAATTTTGCGCGCTGCAGCACATGCAGCGAGACGAGCCGCGCGCCAATGCCGGCGAGACTGGCCAGGATGGCAGCGGCGACAAGGGCGATGCGGTAGTTCGATGCGAAACCTCTGGCAGGCTGTTGCACAACTCTGCTCGACATGGCCCTCACCGCCCCCCTCCGAGATTAAAAACGACGGGCGTGACCACCGATCCCTCATTGGCGGCATAAAGTTCGGCGTGATTTTTCGCCATGAGTCGCTGCTCGACGTCGTCGGGCACGCGCACGACCTGCGGCTCGCGCGGCGGCACGAGGCCGAGATGCCACTCGTCATTGCGGCGCACAAGCGCATCGGGCGACTTCTCAGCCGCAATGGCGGCGGTGGTCTCGTCGATGTGGCGGTTGATTTCCGCCAGCTTCGTCTCCATCTGCCGGTTGCGGTCGGCCGTGAGTGAAATCGCATGCCGCAGCCACACCGTGCTGAAACCCAGCGAGCCGCTGAAGCAAATCATCACCAGCGCGCCCACCAGCATCTGGTTAACAAAGGCATGGTTCGTGGATTTGTTCATCGTCGGGGCGGCTTAAAGTTTGCGCAGGGCGCGGAGCTTGGCGCTGCGGCTGCGGGGGTTGGCGGCGAGCTCGGCCTCGCCCGGCGTCACCGGGCGGCGCGTGAGCGGCTCGGCGAATTTCTCGCGGAACTGCTGCGGCGTGGCGTCGTCGGCGCTCTCGGGCTGGCCGCACTGGCGGCGGAAAAATTGCTTCACGATGCGGTCCTCGAGCGAATGAAAGCTGATGACGCAGAGCCCACCGCCGGGTGCGAGCTTGGCGAAGGCCACGGGCAGCGCGCGCTCGAGCGCGCCGAGCTCGTCGTTGACCGCGATGCGCAGGCCCTGGAAGGCGCGCGTGGCGGGATGGATTTTCATGGTGCGGCGGTCGCGCGCCGGAATGGCGTCGGAGATGAGGGCCGCGAGGCTCGCGGTGCGCTCGAGCGCGCCGGTGCCGCGGGCGGCGATCAGCGCGCGCACGACCCGGCGCCAGTGCGTTTCCTCGCCGTAATCGCGGATGGCGCGCACCAGCATGTCCTCGGTGGCGGTCTCGAGCCAGCGCGCGGCCGAAACGCCGGCGCGCGGGTCCATGCGCATGTCGGCCGGGGCATCGGTGCGAAAGGAAAAACCGCGTTCCGCGTCGTCGAATTGGAACGAAGACACGCCGAGATCGAAAAGAATGCCGTCGAAATTTGCCGTGGGGATTTTTGCGAGCCCGCCGAAGTCGAGGTCGAGCAGCGCGAAACGTCCCTCAAATTCAATGCGCAGCGGCTCGGCCCGGGCCGACGCGGCCGGGTCGCGGTCGAGCGCGAGGACATTTACCCCGGGCGCGGCGTCGAGCAGCGCGCGGGTGTGGCCGCCGCCGCCGAAGGTGCAATCCATATACCGGCCACCAGCCCGAGGCGCGAGGAATTCAAGTACCTCGTGCCGCAAAACGGGCTGATGGCCGGGTGAAGACATGGCCGGCGCGATGTAGTCAGTGTGCGCGCCGCGCATGCAAAGATTCCGGAGCAAAGAAGTTGGCGGTGCGGGAAAAAACACAACGCAGCGTGAGACTGTCTCGCACGCGCGGCATGACCGGGCCGAGTGAACGGACGGCGGAAGCATCGTCCGTGTCGATCCAGGCGGGAAAACCCTGACGTGACCCGAAAGCGGCTGCACCGAAGAGCGGTAGCCGCGAGTGATGTCTTTTGGTGTGTGTGTTCATGAGCAGTCTCTGGTTGGTTGTTGCTGATGCTCGTTGAAGCGGGCGTGGATTGATTGGCTGGCGGGCTAGATTCCGATGCGGCGCATGAGGTCGCCGAAGTTTTCGCCGGCGGTGCGGGCCTCGATCTTGGTCCAGCGGTCGGGCGCCCAGATGGCGAATTTGTTGAGGGAGCCGACGAGGACGGCGTCTTTCGCGATGCCGGCGTATTTCAGGAGTTCGGCGCTCACGCCGAAGCGGCCCTGCTTGTCGAAGCTGAAGGAAAGGGTCTGCGCGAAGAATCGCGCGAAGGCATCCTGCGCGTCGCGATCGGTGAGCGCCTTGGCGGAAACTTTTTCGTGGAGCTTCTCGACCTCGGCCGGCGGGAGCACGGCGATGTACCCGTCGGGATGCGGCGTGGCCAGGAACGTATCGGTTTCTTCATGCGCAAACCGCCAGGCCGAAGGAATCGTGAGCCGACTCTTATCGTCGAGGGTATGCCGGAAAAGACCGGTATAAAAAGGTTTGCCGTTATTAGCCATGAAGGGACGTTGGCGCATTACTGCTCCAAAGTGCCCCAATTTCCCCCATATTAACCCACGCAAGTCAAGTATTCTTCGGCGCGTTTATGTAATTTTTTTGGGAAAATTCGTCAGCTCAAGTGACCTTCACATCAGTCGCGCGCGACTGTGCCTGCCCGGAAGTAAAGATCCGGCCTGATCCCCCCGTCGCCGAAGGTGTGGCCGGGCAATCGAAAGAATCCAGGGCGTGCCGCCAAAGAATCCAATTTGAATCAAACACCGGGTCACGTGTGATTTCCCTTGCCATTGTCGCCTTTTAGGCGACATTCAACCCGCTCTCCTCAGTGCGTATCATCACCGTCAAACGCTTGCGCGAATATGCCCGACTCCATCCCCCTGTCGCTCCAACTCTGGATCATTGGGAAGAGCTTATCTGCCGCAGCCGATTTGAAACCCTTGTTGAGCTGCGCAAGGTTTTTCCGTCCGCAGACCAAGTCGAAGTTGCCAGCGGAAAGACGGTAACGATCTTCAACATCAAGAACCACTACCGGCTTGTTACGGCGATCCATTATAACCATCAAATCATCTACATTCTTCTCCTCCTTACCCACAGCGACTACGACAAACCACATTGGAAAAAGAATTTATGAAAACTGTTTCCGCACTCTCCTTTGACGACCTTCCGAAAACCTTTGACGGTCTACTCAAGCTGCACGCCCCGCGCCCAATCCATGACGAGGTCGGCTACGAGAACACCGTCGAATTGGTCGATCTTCTGGCCGGCCAGAAGCTAAACAAGGATCAGGACGATTATCTCCTCCTTCTTTCGGCGATCGTGGAACGCTACGAAGGGGACACGTTGCCGAAACGCCGTCCGATTTCGGGTCTTTCGATGCTAAAATATGTGCTCCGTGAAAACGATCTGACCGGGGATGATTTGGCAAAAATCGTGGGAGTGGACCGTTCGGTTGCCTATCGCATTCTGAAAGGCGAACGCGGACTTACCACGACGCATATCAAAGCGCTTCGCGAGCGCTTTGGGGTGAGTGCCGACTTATTTGTCTGAGGCTGTTTTAAACACCCAGTGGTGTTAAAAACGTTTGCCCGGACTTTGCCCAGATTGGCACTCTTCGCAGCAGAATTGATCGCTCGTCGCTGGCTATGATCAGGGAGCGACGGCCAGGCCAAGATCGACCGCTGCAGCACGTTGCGCCTGGTCGAATGAGAGCAAAACCCGGGCACCGGTAATCCGGGCATTCGCCAGATGCAGGACATCAAGCGCGCGCGCGCGGTGCTTGGTGGCGACCAATCGCGAAATCCGGTCCGCCTCGTCGATCAGCCGGTATCCCTGCAAAGGAGTTTCTGCATATATGCCAATGCCGATATCGCTTCGAATTCGTTTGGCTGCGAGTGCGAGATCGGCCTTGGCCGGCAACACGCGCCGGAGCGTGTTGTTCAACTCAAAGGCTGAAAACGGCGTGAAAGGAAGGAGCGGCGGGAGCTTCCACGTTTTCGCATGGGCATTCGCCGCCACGCTGTTCGCATCCAGCACGTAGAGCGAAACGAGAAAGGAGGTATCCGCGTACGCCTGCATCAGCGCCCGAGCTTGTCCACGAGCGAAACGGACGAAAAGCGACCGCCGAAATCGGACTTGGCTCGCGCTGCGAAATCAGGCGACCGCCATTTGCCTGCGCCACGAGCGGTGAACACGCCAATGACCTTGCCCCGGCGGGTGATTTTAACGGGAGCCCTCTTGGCGGACGCTTCGACCGATGAAAAATCGTGGCGAAGTTGACGGACGGTGGCGGTTGACATGTTATACATTAGAATGTGATACATCCGATTCGTCAAGCCTCGCTCGCGCACCTTGATAACAAGGAAGCCGGGGTGACTCCCGCCGCTTCGACTGCGGCCACATCCAAACGGCGTGAATTAAGATTATTGCTCCAGCACGGCCAGCAGCCGCCCCAGGAGCTTCACCGCCGCCGGCTCATTTTGTCTGGCTTGTGAGATTATCGTGTCAGCCGGTTGAACATACCGGCCAGGCGTAAGCTCATCGGCACAGGCTTGGGCGATGGCGCTGACGTCGCCAGCGGTCATTTCCAGGTGAAATTGGAGACCGAGCACGCGCTTCCCCACCGCGAAGGCTTGATGGGCACAGCCGTCGCTCTCGGCTAGCCAGACACTTCCAGGCGGCAGCGAAAAGGTGTCCCCGTGCCAGTGAAAGACCAAGGTCTCCCCGGGAAACGAAAAAGACGAAGCGGCTCCTGCCGACACGGCCCTCACCGGAAACCAACCAATTTCACGTTCGCCATTTCGATAAACCTTTCCGCCCAGCACATCGGCGATCAGTTGTGCGCCCAAGCAGATTCCCAGCACGCGCCTGCCCGCCGCGATGGCCTCGCGGATCAAATGTTTTTCCGCCGACAGCCACGGATAGGCATCGTGTTCATAAATGTTCATCGGGCCACCCATGACAATGAGCCAATCGAAGCTGTGTGAATTCACCGGCGGAACCTCATTCGCGTAAAAACGCGTGCACGACAGCGTGTGGCCGTGCGCGAGCAGCCATTGTTCAATTGCGCCGAGGCCTTCAAAGGGCGCGTGTTGAAACCAGTGAACTTTCATGGGAGCCATGAATAACCATGCCCCTGGGTTATGCTGAGGCAAGAAACATGCTTCCGCTCGTAGCAAAAACTTTGCTCACGCCGCGCCCGAGATGGAAAAATAAATTTCACTGCCCTGCTGGCCAGCGCGCAAGTTAGCGGCCAGTATAGAAAACGCGCCAGAGCGTGTTGTTGGCGTCGTCGGTGACAAGGAGCGCTCCGTCGTGGGCTACGGCCACCCCGACCGGCCGGCCCCAGACATGACGGTTGTCGATCACGAAACCCGTCAGGAAATCTTCGTAGTCACCTGTCGGCACGCCGTTCCACAGCCTCACCCGCACCACCTTGCTCCCGGTGCGTCCGGTTCGGTTCCAGGAGCCATGGAAGGCCGCAAAAATATCGCCGCGGTACTCCGCCGGAAATGCGGCCGGCCCGGAAACGTCTGCTGGATAAAAGGTCAGCTGGAGAGACGCCGAATGCGCCTGCACCGGCACGTCCGGCACGATCACCCGATCGGCCAAATCCGGCCGCTCACCGGCGTGGCGCGGGTCTTCGTGATTTCCCATATAGTACCAGGGCCAGCCGTAGAACCCGCCTCCCCGCACGCGTGTGATGTAGTCCGGCACCAAGTCGTCGCCCAAAGCGTCGCGCTCATTGACCGAGGCCCATAATACTCCAGTGGCCGGCTGGATGGCCAATCCGACCGCGTTGCGAATCCCGGTTGCAAAAATTCTCAGGCTTTTCCGCCCTTCGGGATCGGTCTCCATAATGTCGGCGCGATCGGCATCATAACCCCAGGCCGATCCCCGCGCATGCGTGGCCTGCCAATCCTGAATCTCCGTTGGGGATTTCACCGGCATTTCCTCGGCAACGTTCGATCCGGAACCAATCGAGATAAACATCCGCTTCCCATCGGGCGAAAACGCAATGTCCCGAGTCGTATGCCCACTGGTAGTGTCGGCCAAGTGGGGCACGACCATCTCGGCCGGCCCGCGCGCGTGGAGATCGCCGTTATGATAAGGAAAGCGCACGATCGAATTGAGGTTGGCCACATACACCCACTGCGGATTCCCGCCCAACGGATAGAAACCGATGCCAAACGGCCCTTCCAGGTTGTCGGCAAAAACCGTGTTTTCGGACGGGGCATCGGCCCCGTCAGCCGCCCGCAGCACACGGATCCGACCACGGTTGGTCTCCGCGATGAAAATGTCGCCATTGGGGGCAATGCGCAGCAACCGCGGTCCGGAAAGGCCGGAGGCAAACAATTTGACATGGAATCCCGCGGGGACGGAAAGACTGGCGCCGGCCGGCCGGTCCACGGTGTGGGGAGAATTTCCTGCCGACACCGTGGCATAAGGTGCGGGCAAATCCTCCAACCTGATCCAATGTCGCATACCGGGACGGTCGTTCTGCCAATTTCCTGGAGTGGGCACGCGGCGAAGCGAGGTGATATCTGTGCGCGGCGTCGGCGGGGCGATCGGGCGCAGCGTCGCCAAAAAAGCGATTAAATCTCTGCGATCCGCCGGATTGGCCACGGTGATAACCATGGTCGTTCCCGGAACCAACGCCGTTGGTCCAGCCAGGAATCGGTCCAAGGTGACGGAATCCCACGTGAGATGGGAGGCTTCCAGCGCCTTGGTGTACCCGAAACTGGACAGCAAAGCTGCCGGGCGGCCAACGACGCCGGCAAGCAGAGGCCCTTGTCCCGCCGCCAGCCGCTGCTCCCGCCCGCTGGCGTGGCAAAGCGCGCAGGTTTGCTGAAACAAGGTTTTGCCCCGCGCGGAATTTCCCACCGGAGGAACTTCATCCGCCGCCCTGCTCGCCGGGCTGAAAACGACCAGCAAAAGGAGATTTAAGCCAAGCGCACGGACGAAGCATCGCATGAGAAAAGCCAATGTAACTATTTCTAGCTCAGGATCAACTTTTCAGCCGGGCAAGCATCCTTTGATACATCCAATCATCACGCTTGCCCTGACCAACATCGACGTGGTTGAGTCCGCGCCGATGCGCCAGCGCCTACAACTCTCCGCCTTGCTGCTCGCGTGGCTCATGGCCACGGGCAGCCAGTGGGATGTGGTACAGGTTTTTGCGTGGGGCCGCATGTTCGCGAGTTACTCGCGCACCATGTCGGTCGAATCTGCGCTTCGCCTGACGTTTGAGCCGGATCACATGTGCAGCGTGTGCAAAATGGTCAAAGCCGCGAAGCAGCAGCAGGAGCAATCGCCGGTGGCACCGTCCAAAGCGTTGGGGAAAATCCTGCTGGTGTTTGCGCCCGTTCCCGTCGTGGTCATCGCCTCTGTGCCGTCAGGACAGTGGCCAATGGGAAGTAAATCGATGTGCAGCGCCGAACGTGGCGCGCCGCCGATTCCGCCGCCGCGAAATTTCACGGCCTGAGTGTGCCTGGGCCGGCCCGCGTTCGCCGTGTGCGAACGGTTGGGCTGTGATCTCTATTCGCCGGCGTGTACGCCGGCAACCTTTGCCGCTGCGCGCCCTCGTGCGCGCGAAATCCTTATCTTTTTAATCATGTCCTCTTTTCATTCTTCTTCGTTTTTCAACTCGCGCCGTCTCTGGTGGACGGCGCTCGGCCGACTGGCCGCACAAAAACCACCGATCAGAAGTAAAACAAAACAAACGACCGGGCTTTTCCCGCGCGCAGTTGTTTTGGCTTCGCTTCTGGCCATGGGCCTGGCACCCACCACTGGCCTGGCCTGCGCCTGCGGGTGCGGCGTTTATGACGTGGGCACGAGTTCGATGTTTCCCAAAGGCTCCGGCGGAACGGTCTTCCTGGAAAATGACTACCAGGATCAGAACCACAACTGGAGCGGAACCTCGCAAGCGCCCGCGGCAAATAATCCGGATCACGACATCAGGACGGACTTCTTCACCGCTGGCCTGCAGGAGATGTTCAACCGCAGTTGGGGAATTCAGGTCGAAGTGCCTTATGTCAGCCGGCACTTCCAGACGACCGGCGGCGCTACCGGCAGTGATATTGTGTCCTTAAACTGGAGCGGTCTCGGCGACATCCGGGTCGAGGGCATCTACACCGGGTTTTCACCGGACCTGTCCACCGGCGTGACCTTCGGTCTCAAGCTGCCGACTGGCGATTACACTCACAATGATTCCTTTGGCGACGTTGATCGGGACAGTGAAATCGGAACCGGGAGCACCGATGTTCTCCTGGGTGGTTTCCATCGCGGCAATTTGGCGGAGCACTGGACGTGGTTTGGGCAGGCAGAGGCGGATTTACCGGTGTTTTCGCGGAACCAATACCGCCCGGGCTGGGAACTTGATTCGGCGGCCGGCATCTATTACAACGGCTGGTCGCTCGACCGGCTGAGGATTACGCCGGTGGCCCAAGCCAAGTTTTCATCCCGGGCCAGTGACCGGGGTGACAACTCAGCCCATCCCCTGGCTTCCGGTTTCCAACGCGTGTTGCTCGCCCCTGGAATCGAGTTCCACCTGCATCCGGTGATGATATATGCCGATGTCGAGCGGCCGGTTTACCAGCATTTCAACGGCAACCAACTGGCATCGTCGGCGCAATACAAGCTGACGGTGAGCTATATGTTTTAGGCATCTGCGTACAAGACACTAGACTGAGTAAAGGCCGCAGAGCACAGAGAGCAATCTCTGTGAACTCTGCGGCGCCTCTGGGTTACCCGTGTAAATTCGTCGGCATGAGTTGTGGTTTATTACCAGGCCAACAGAGCAAAACCTCTGCCTCCACTCAGAAGCGGGATGGTCACTGCGGCCAGCGATAGCCGAGACCGACGAGGAAAATATCGGAGTCGCGGTTATAGTTGCTGACGACGCGGTCCCACACCATGCGCACGAGCCAGTGCTCGGAAAGCCGGGCGGAACACGTCAGTGAAACCATCGGGGCGACCGCCACCGGGATTTTCTGGGTCGTCGTGGTGACCGGGTGCTTCTCGTCGATAAAAACATAAGGACCGACACCCAGGCCGACCGCGATGCGCTCATGGAAGAACGTGTTGACGGGCCAGAGTTGGAGCGCGAATCCGTTTCGCCGGACAATCTTCGGGTCGCCCTCATAGATGGCCGAGGCGGTCCAATCGAGATGGGGCATAATACCGCGACGATACTCGAGGGCGTAAGCGATCGACTTCGCACTAAACAAAGTGTTCACGATGCTCTGGCCGGCAAAGGCCGTGACTTCATTTTCCGTGACGTAGTATTGCTCGTCCGCGGTGTCACCAAGTTTTCCCGGAGTGGGTTTTTTATCCCGGCCAAACCAAAAGCCAATGCCCACCGCGGCAGTTTCCACCTTGATGTCGGTCGAGGGAGTGATGCGATTGATCATGAACCGGGCGAACCACCGGTCCGAAAAGTAGTAGGTGGCGGACAAGCTGATGATCAGCGCCGTGCCATGGATATTCGCCGAATTGCCGCCGGGCAGCGGCTGCGTATCGTAGTAATAGTACGGGCCGGCGCCCAGCGCCAGCGAGAGCTGGTTATTAAAAATGGGCAGCACGCCCCACAGCTCCAACGCGGTGCCGTCCCGGCGATGGCCCGCCACGTGGCCTTCGTTGATATAGGCCACCGACGCGGCCAGGTTCCGGTATAAGTCCTGGCGATAATCGACCTGCCAGGTGTAGCTCGACCGCTTCAAATCCGTATTGATGGTCATGTCGCCGCCCAGGAAGGTCAGCTCCTGCGCATGGAGGTTAAGGCCAGCGCCAAGCAGGAAAAATGTGAGCGCGGATAATTTCGAAACGCGAATAAAGTGTGTCATGTTATATATAGTGTAGCCGATAGGGCGGATGAAAAATACACGGGCCGCGGCTCCAGTGACATGGGGTGTTACCCGACGAGACGGTTTTAAAATTAGTGTAGCCACGAAGGATCACAAAGAACACAGAGAACAACCTTTCTTTGAGCTCTATGTGATCTCGTGGCAAAAAATCCGGCTGCCCGCTGACCAATCGTCCGAGCGAAGGGAACGGCATCCTCGCCGTGGTCCGGGCAACATGGTTACGGTTTTATTTAAAATGCCTAAAACGATCACGGCTTGATGAATTCGGACAGGATCCCGCCTTTGGGCGCGGGTTGGGCCACGGGCGTGGGCGACTTTACCGCGATCTTGGGGGCCCATTTCAGCCAGTCCTTGTCGGGCTCGGAGGCGAGGGTGAATTTGGTGCCATTCGGTGCCGCGGGCGCGAGCGCATCAACATCCGACGTCGCAAAAGCGACCCCGCCCGTGATCAACGACTCGAGCGATGTGTTCTTGAGCTCGGCTCCACCGAAGAGGCTGAGATTGAAGGAGAATCCACCGGCATTCCAAAACTTGGAGTTGGTGCGCACGAGATCGACGTAAGGAGCCTCAATGTGAATGCGGATCAACACCATCGTTGAATCATTGGAAAGCTGGGTGGCTTCCACCTCCCCCACTTTGAACTCGCGGTAGAACACCGGGGCGCCCGTCGTCAGCGAGCCGAGCTTGTCGCTCTGCAAGATGAAAGTCCGGCCCTGGTCGACGACATCCGGAGCCGGCGTCTTGTCGAGGCCGGTGAAATGGTCCGCCGGCGGCCCCTTGCCCGGCAGCACGTTGAGGTGCACCCCGCTGACCAGGGTGTCGAGACCGTGCACGCCGGAAAAACCAATCTCCGGGCGCACGATCCAAAACTGTGCACCGGTGCCGGCGAGCGACGCCGCGTTCTTTTTTAGACGCAGGCGAATGCTGACTCCATCCAGTCCCGGCTTTAGCTCAACTGCTTCCACGACGCCGGCGGAAACGCCCTTGTAATCGAGCACGGTTCTCCCGGCCTCGACGCCGGAGCCGTCGGCAAAATCGATCACGATCTCGGGCCCGCGATCATGCAATTCGCGGAAACCCATCCAGCCGCCAATCGCGAGCGCGATCAACGGAACGACCCAGATGAGCGGAAACGCAGGGGCATCGGACACTTTGGGTGCAGGGGGAGGACTCATGATGGGGATGCGGTTCGCCAGAGAATGCGCGGATCGAACGCCCGGGTGGCGAGCACAGTCAGCACCACCGCCGCCGCGAACGCCACGATGCCGCCGCGCGCGACCACCGTCGAAAATTCACCAAACTGCACCAATCCGGTGAGAAATGCGGCGAGGAAGACATCAAGCATCGACCAGCGCCCGATGAAATCGAGGACAGCGTAAATTCGCGTCAAGCGCCGTGAATCCACGGCAGCTCCCCGTCGCGCGTTCAGCAGCAGCCAGCCCAATCCCACGAGCTTGAGCACGGGGATGATGATGCTCGCCGTAAACACAATGATGGCGAGCACCCACAGGCCCTGCCGCCAAAGCTCGACCGTGCCGGAAAAGATGGTGTCGCTACGGTTGTGGCCGGAGGTTTCCGTGCTCAGGACGGGAAGCAGATTGGCCGGCACCAGCATGATCGCGGCAGTCAGCGCCAGCGCGGCGGCGGTGGAGGGATTTTTGAACCGGGCAAGTATGGGGAAGTTTTTCAATGCGAGGCAGCGGCATCGGATCCGTTGGTGGAGGGAACCTGGTTAGCCGAATCGAAATCAAAACTGTGCTGCGCAATCAGCAGCGAAAGGGCCATCGCACAGTAGCACCAGAATCCGGGGCCAATGGTGACTTCGACGAGGCTGCCCAACTTCATCAGGGCAACGAGAATCGCCAGCACCTGCACCTCGGGAATCGCCCAGTGCTGGAGGACACGGGCCACCCGGAATAAAAACCGCAGGTCGTCATTTTGCCAACCCAGCCGCGAGGAGGCATGCAGGACCGCCAGGGTGGCAAGGAGCGCGAACGGCAGGAGTCCGCCGCAAAGGAAAACGAGGAAGGCCAGCGGGCCCATGCCGCCGTCCCACAGGCTCCACACGCCGGTGAACAGGAAGCTGATTCGCTCGTCGCCCAGCTTGCCCGCGCTGATGAATGGCAACAGTGCCGCCGGCAGGGAAAAAATCAAGCCGGTGATGGAAAAAACGAGGGCGGTGTCGGGCCCCAGTCGCGTGCCTTGGGCCAACACCGCTTCGCAGCGCACGCAAACAGCCTTCTCTCCCGGTTCAAGGTGAATCGGCCGGTGTTCCTGGCCACATAAGTGGCATGCGAGGCGTGCCTGTGAATCCATGGCGGGAGTGGGAGGTCGGCATGAGACCGGCAACCAATGGTGCAAAATTCGCTTGAGTTAATGCCGTCGGAACCCGGGTGGATGGATATCGATATCAATATGGCCACCGCCCCGGCGGTCGCCGCCCCAGCCATCGCCATACAGCCACGGGCCGTCGTGATACCACGGGCCCTCGTCATGATAATAGCCGCCGCCATCCACGATGCAACCGCCCAACCCGAACTGCAGGCTGAACAGGACCAGCGCGCTAAAGAGAATTTTTTTGATATTTTTCATGGGCGGTTGACCGGGTTGGCGTTGTTTTCGTATTCCACCACACCAACAATGCCACCGGTGGGATCGGCGATCATGGCGAAACGGCTGCCAAAAGCTGCGTCGTGCGGAGCCACCACGATTTCCCCGCCGAGCGTCTGCACCCGCGCGAGCGTCGCATCGAGATTATCGACGCGAATGACGCCCAGCCAGCCGGGTTCGGCACCCGCGCGATCCGGGAGAACCGACACACCGCCGCGATTGAGCTCATCGCTGGAAAACAGCAATTGGCTCTTCTTTTCGGTGCGGGCGTCCAGCGTCACATTATAGTTGAAGACCTGCCGGTAAAAAACGGCGGCGGTCGGCGGATCTTTGGCCAGCAGGTGAAACCAATTCCAGTCACCAGGAGTCGGCTCGTCATCGGCGGAGTCGCCTGAGCTCGACTGCAGCAGGCCAACCGGAGAACCCTCGTTGTCCGTGATGATCGCCTGGGTACCGATCTGGGGAAATTCGCGGGCCGGGGCGCGCACTTCTCCGCCCGCCTTCGCCACAAGCGAAAGGGACGATGCGATATCCGTGACCGCGATGTAATTGATCCAGCGGGAAGCGTGCGGCGAGGCCGACGAGGATCGTTGCCTCAATCCGGCGACCGGATGGTTTCCATTGCTTAATACGGTGTAGGAAACGCCGTTTTGAGCCAGGGTGAGGGCGGTCCAGCCGAACACTCCGGAATAGAATTTTGTCGCGGCAGCGGAATCGTTCGTGAACAATTCGGCCCAGACGAATTTGCCGGGATGCGTCTCTTTGGTGGCGGGATCGTTAAGCGGCGGAAATGGCGCGGCGCGGGCAGAGGTCGCAAAACCGATTGCTCCGAGCATCGTCGTCGCGACGGCGACAATGGTCGCCAGCCGGTGATAAATGGAAGTCGTGTGCATGCAGCTTGGAAAATAGCCGATAGCCCGAAGCGCCGAAATGGGGTGTTACCCGCTTTCGTCAAACATCCCGCTTCGAACACCAAACGTTCAAAATGTTCCTTTGCCCTGGACGCGAAGTTTCAAGTACCAGGAACCAAGTTCCAAGATAGCCGGCCACTCCTGACTCCTAATCCTGATACTTGATACCTGCTACTTGGTACTTGTTGCCGTCCGTTCTTCCCGGCAACCGAGTGAGCCATACCCCGCCCACAAAAAACAGAACGCCATTTGCCAGGTAAAGCAGGTCGAAAAATAATTGATGTGGATTACCGGGGAGCACGTGATGAATCCCGAGAATCTGATGGTTGACCAGGCCCTCGACGAAATTAAATAGTCCGCATCCCGCGAGCATCGAGCCGGCCAAAACCTGGCCCGGCCACGCCGGGCCGGCCTGACGCGCGGCACGAAACAGCATCGCCGTTCCCGCCAGCAATACCAGCCAGAGACCCAGGTGGAAAAAACCATCCTGGGTATTCTCCCGCAGCAGTTGCGCAACGGAGGTGGGCTGGCAATCCACCGTAACGCAGATCAAATGATGCCAGCCCAGGATCTGGTGAAGGATGATCCCGTCCGCCAAACCGCCGAACCCCATGCCGAGAACAAGGCCGGCCCGGGTCAATGGATTGTTGAGTGTCCTTGTCATCGCACAGGCACGTTACCGGCAGGTGATAATTAATCCGCGGGTTTCACGCCCGCAGGTGGTTAATTTTTCACGGCGAAACCGACTTTGATCGTCACCTGCCAGTGGCGCACATTCCCCTTTTCGATGTTACCACGCGTTTCGACCACTTGGAACCAGCAGAGATCCTTGATGGTTTTGTGCGCGCGCTTGATGGCATGGGCCACGGCGTCCTCGATGGACGTGGTCGAGGTGCCGGTGAGCTCGATGAGTTTATAGACGGGATTTTTCATGTTTGGTCTTTCGTGATTCGCATCTTTGCCGCTCCGGAACGTCCCATTATTTGCCGTCGCCGGAGGTGGATTCCTTGATCGCTTTTTCGATCGCTTCACGGGTTTCGCCGGTGCGTTTCTGCATCCGGCCCAGCAATTCATCATATTTGCCTCCGGCGAATTGAAGATCGTCATCCGTGAGCTGGGCCCACTTCTGCTTCAACTTGCCTTTGGCCATGTTCCAGTCGCCTTTGATTTCGAGCATATTCATAGTGTTTTTTCGTTTTCCTTTGCCGCCAACCTGGAGGTTAGATACCGGCTGATACTACAGCGCGAGCCGGCGCTTTGCGATGGGGCCTCACCCTACCGTGGCGATTCCTTTCATGTGGCAGGCCAACACCCCATAGCGCCACCCTGTTACCGACGGTAAGATTGCATTATAGTGATTAATTTTTCGCGATTCGCCCTTCCCTGTCTCTGTGCCTTCGGTCTCATCGCCAGCACCCGCGTTTCTGCCCAATCGACGGACGCCACTTCCACCCAGCGGGCGCGCTCGGCGCCGGTCCTTACGATTTATTTCGAGAACGATGTTTTCAACGGCACCGACCGCCACTACACCGCCGGAGAAAAAATTTCCTGGCTTTCCGCCGATCTCACCGAGTGGGGCTGGCAGGGATGGCGCAAGGCCGTCGTCGATGCCCTGCCGTTCGTGAACCGCCCCGAGGGCCAGAAAAACTTTGGCGTCGCCTTCGGCCAAAGCATGTACACGCCGCAGAATCTCACGCTCCGTACGCCCGATCCCAAGGACCAGCCCTACGCCGGCTGGACCTATCTCGAATTTGCTTTCATCAGCAAGACGCCCGTCATCACCGACACGCTTGCCATCCAGTTTGGTATGGTCGGCCCGCACAGTTATGCCGAGCAAACCCAGGATCTCGTCCATAAATTGATCGGCGACCCGAAGCCGCAAGGCTGGGCTCACCAGCTCCACGACGAGCCGGGCGTAAACCTCATTTATGAACGCAGCTGGCGCCTCTATGCGCGCACGCTCGATAATATCCTCGGCGTCGACCTCGTGCCCCGCGCCGGCGCCTGCCTCGGCAACGTGCAAACCTACGCCAACGCCGGCGGCATCCTGCGGTTCGGTTTCAATCTCCCGAGCGATTTCGGTGTCCAGCTCGCCAGCCCCGGCAGCATCGGCAGCGCGCCTTCCGACGATCTGGATCCGCGCGTCTCCCCCACCCGTAATTTCAGCCTTTTTGTTTTCACCGCGGTGGACGGTCGCGCCGTGGCCCGGGACATTTTTCTCGACGGCAACACCTTTGGCTCCAGTCCCTCCGTCCACAAGGAGCCCTTTGTGGCCGACCTGAGCGCCGGCCTCGGCCTCATTGCCGGCCGCTGGCAAATTACCTTCACGCAGGTAAGGCGCACGCGTGAATTCAAGACCCAGCAGCAAGCCCACGACGATTTCGGCTCGGTCTCCATGTCCCGCGCCTTTTAAGGCTGCAGCCACGGATAAGCCAAATCGTTCTCGTTCTCATCCTCATTCTCGTACTCTTGGGCACCTTCGAGAATGAGAACGATTAAGAGAACGAGAACGAAGCTCGCGCGGCGCTACCGCGCCAAAGCCAAAAATTAGAGACAACGAGGCGAATTCATTCGCAGCGCAGAGAAGCGTGCTTTTTGCAGTGTATATAATCGTATATCTCGATTGTATAATATACACAACTGGTCTCGGTAAATCATCCGGCGGGTAACACCCCATATCGGCAGGGGCGCAGGTCGCGTATACCTCCTGCATGACAATCAAAAATCTATTTCCGTTGCCCCTTGTGGCATTCGCCGCGCTGCTGTGCGCCCCTGCTCCCGGGTTCGCCCGGTCCATCTTGCTGACGGCAGAAAACTTCACGCTGCTCGGCGGCACGGCCATCACCAGCAGCGGCGTGACGGGCACGTCGGTCAAGAACGGCAACATCGGTCTCGCCCCGGGCGCAACCAGCGCGATCACCGGCTTTCCGCCGGCCGTGGTCACCGGGGGAGCGATTATCATCACCGGCACGGCGACCAGCCAGGCCCGGCTGGATCTCATCACGGCCCAGGTCAGTCTGGCCGGCATGGCGGCCAACGCGGACATGAGCAACATCGACTTGGGTGGCAAAACCCTGGCCCCCGGTGTCTATAAATTTACCGGCGCCGCGGGACAGACCGGCGCACTCGTCCTCGACGCCCAGGGAAAAAACAATGTGTTCTGGGTTTTCCAAATCGCCACCGCACTCACCACCTCGATAAATTCGTCGGTTAAGGTCATCAATCTAGGCTCCAATGGCGGCAGCGATGACGGCATTTATTGGAATGCCGGGAGCGCCATCAATATCGGCGGTAACAATGCGATCGCCGGAAATTACCTGGCGGGCACCAGCATCTCTTTCGGCACCACCACGAGTGGCAGCGGCCGGGCCCTGGCGCTGGCCGGGATCTCCCTCGACCAAACCGTGATCGACGCCCACGGCGGCCCGGCAGGCAGCGACTGGACCGGCGGCTTGGTTCCCAGTTCCACCGGCAGCGGCCCCGCGGTGCTCGCCCAATTTCCTTCGCCCTCATGTATTGCGGTCGATGCCTCCGGCAACCTCTATGTGGGTGATTCCTCCCTCAATACGATCCAGCAAATCTCACCAACGGGAGTCACGAGCCTCGTCGCCGGCTCGTCGGGGCTGGGCGGTTCGACCGATGGCACCGGCACAGGCGCCCTCTTCAACCAGCCCGGCGGCATTGTCATCAACAGTTCCGGTGTTTTGTTTGTGGCCGATACCGGCAACTCGAC
>Ga0210398_10000451_pt1 | contig 46983 bp, 41 predicted proteins | sample IncBWC4OmetaG_FD_161047 | JGI IMG/M metagenome (GOLD analysis project Ga0210398, IMG submission 161047) | Forest soil microbial communities from Barre Woods Harvard Forest LTER site, Petersham, Massachusetts, United States - Inc-BW-C-4-O | ecosystem: Environmental > Terrestrial > Soil >...
TCAGCAGGATCGTCGGCGGACAGCAGCAAGAGGATTTCCGCCTGCAACGGATCGGTGTCCTGGAATTCATCGATGAAAATATGGGTAAAGCGCTGCTGCAGGTCGGCGCGAACGTCAGCGTTGTCGCGCACCAGGTCGCGCGCCATCAGCAGCAAATCGAGAAAATCGAGAACGCCCGCGCGCTGCTTGAGCGCATCGTAATAGACGATCACCGGGCGCATTTCCTCGCGCAGAAGCGGGGCCAGGTCCTTGCCCGCGGCGGTGCGAAATTCTTCGAGGCGCGTATGCAACGCGGCACGTAGATCGAGCACCGGTTTGCGCGGCCGCTCACCGAACATCTCACCGCGCGAACCCCAGTTGAATTTGTTTTGATTGCGGATGAGCGCGCACAGCACGTGCTCCAGCGCATCGTAATCGCGTTCGCCATTCGGCCCCTCGAGGCGGGTTGCTTCCGAAACCGGGCGGCAGATGTCATCGAGCGAACGGCGCAGCCAATCCTCCGGACGGCCATCGGTCGCGATGCGCGCGAGCTTTTCGATGTCGTCGACCAGCCCGTCGATCTCGCGATCGCGATCAAAGGCGACGCGCTCCCACGGGGCCTCGAAGTCGCGCCACTCGCGCAAAGCATTCGCGGCACCGCGCGCGATGGGGCGCGGCCCCTCTCCTTGAATCGCATCGCGACGGCGGAGCAGCCTGCGCATGCCGGGACCGGGATTTTTCAGGGTCTCTTCGAACCAGCGCTCGAAGGCTCCTTCAAAAAGACTGGTCGCAACATCTTCCGGGGCGACCTCGAACGCGGGATCGACGCGCGCTTCCACTGGCCGTTCGCGCAGCAGGTCGGCGCAGAACGAATGGATGGTGCCGATGCGCGCCTCTTCGAGGTCTTCCAGCGCGGCGATCAGATTGGCCTGTTCGGAAGCGTTGAACGATGTTTTATCGCGACAGGCGCGATCGATTTCCTCGCGCAGGCGCAGCTTCAACTCACCGGCCGCTTTCTCCGTGAAGGTCACGCCGACGATGGTCCGCAACCTCGCCCGTCCCGATGCGATTACCGCGATGATGCGGTTCACCAGCTCGGTGGTTTTTCCGGTGCCGGCTGCCGCCTCGATGATCAAGGTGGTATCGAGGTCGCGCCTGATGCGATCGCGTACGCGCTGATCGGCGGGCGTCATCATGGCCTCGCTCGCAGATTCCATAGCGCGGTCATGCGCTGCGCTTCCTTGCTTTTCGTGGCGGCTCCGTTGGGCGCGGTGCCGCCCGATTTGATACGCATCCGCTGCTCTTCATAGGGACCGCATACGCGGCGGAAGTTGCACCAGTTGCACTCCCGCGGCTCGGGCGCAGCGGGCAGGAACCCGGCCTTCAGCGCGCCCTCGACGGTGGTGACAAAGTCCAACGCGGCCGCGCGCGCGGTCTCATCGATCTCGACGATGCGTTCCTCGTAGTTACCGGTGGCGGTGCAGTAATAGAGGCGGCCCGAGCGCACCGGCTCGGCGAGCAGGCGCTCGGCTGCGAGCGCATACAGCACCGGCTGCAGCGTCTTGCCGCCACCAATGACAAAAGTTTTCTGCGCGCGCACCTTGCCGGTCTTGTGGTCGGTCACCCGCAGCACCCCGTCGGCCGAGCGCTCGATCAAATCAATGGAGCCGCGCAGCTTGAGGCCGCCGGCGATCGCGATCGGATCGTTCGAACTTGCGGGATCGGCGTGATCGCGGCCCTTGAGTCCGAAGGCCAGTTCGAAGCGCTCGGGACAAAACCTCTGCGGATCGCCCGCGGCGCGACGCAGCCATTCGCGAAGGTCGGCGCGAATCGCATCGATACCGTCCTTCCACACCCGCTCGATCGCCGGGGCGAGTTGGTCACGCCACTGTTCCGCGACATCATCGACCAGGTGTTCGAGCTCTGCCTGCGCGGTTTCGAGGTTCGCGGGCGTGATCGGAAGCAAACGCTGATCGCGAAGCCGGGTAAGAATCTCAAACTGAATCTCGTGCGTCAGGCTGCCACGCGTCAGCGGATCAATAGCTTCGAGAGCCTCGGTCTCTTTGCGCGGTTCGAGGCGGAAGATCGCTTGCAGCACGAACTTGTACGGGCACTTGGAGAAATTCTCCAGCGCCGTCGGCGAGTAGGCGCGTCCGTTGGCAGTGCTGGAAATCTGATGACGCTGGAGGGCCTCCATCGCGCCTGGACCCGGATCGACGAGGCCATCGGCGCTGGTCCATTTCGGACGCCAGCGCCGCGCGCGCGAGCGCAACGCCCGCGGCAGATAAGCGTTCGATCCTTCATTCAGTAAATAGTGCGCGGCGCCGATGGTTTCATCGGGATCCTTGCCCACCAGTTTGTTCAGCACCGCGAGATCAAATTCGGCGGTATCGATGGCGACGTTTTCGTTTTCCGGCGCGGGCCATCCCAGCCGCGTTGCCTGCTCACATGCGGCACGCCGCGCGAGCTCAGCGAATCCCGGCAGGCGCCCCTCGGCCGCGCGCATCAGCTCCAGGGTATAGAACGACGGCACGCGAGGGCGTCCCTGGTCGAGGTCGACACGCGGATACGAGAACATCGCCGAGTGAGTCGCGGCGCCGGCCGCGAGGCGCAACGCGAGACGTTCAGCATCAGAACGCGTCGACTGAGTTTTGAGGTCGGGGCTGACCCGGCGCCGGATCGCATCGGAAAGGATGGGGTCCTCGGTAAGCTTTTTCGGGAACATTCGTTCCGCGAGACCGGGAACGATAACGAGGTCGAACTCCATTCCACGCGCGTACGCAGGCGGTGCGACAAAGACTCGCCCGTACCGGCGCTTGGACGGCCGAGCCTCGAGGCGGCCGAGGCGCTCCGACAAAACCATGCGCACTTCGTCGAGGCCGAGCGGACCAACCGGCGCCATCGGTTCGAGCTCAGCGAGAGCGGCGAGAACCGGGCTTGAATCGCGCACCGCGAGCGTCGTTAACTCACGCAGATAGTCGAGCCAGTTGCGCCAGGTTCCAGACTTCGGATGCGCCGCAAGTTTTTCGATGATGGGAAGCGCGACGGTCTTGAGATGATCGAGGTCGACGAGCTGCCGATCGATCCATCCGCCCTCCTCGGGAGGAAGCTCGCTGCGTTTGCGGCGCAACTCGGCCTCCACTCCGTCGAGGCGGCGCTGCCATCTATCCCGACCGCCGATTACCGCGGATTCGACCAGCAACTTCTCCCATCGCCAGGGTGCTTTGAGAGTACCTTCGACGACTGGAACCGGGCTGACCTCGGGTGGCTCGGTTTCGGGAAGTGGCACCGGTAGCTCGAGATCGGCCGCGAGCGGCGCGGAGAAGACTTCCACTTCCGGCAGGGTAAACGCGGGAGCGCGGACGATTGTCGCATCGGGATCCGGAACCTGCGCGAGGGACAAATACTCGGCGAAACATTTGGCCGAGAGATTCTCGCTCGCGCATGACAGCAGTTGCAGCAACGCGCGGCCGCCGGGCTCGGGCCGCCGGGTACCGGTTGCGAAGTAGGCTGGAATGCCCGCGCGGTTGAGCGCTTCCTCGAGGTACGGGCCGTAGCGCTCGCCGACGTGACAGAGCACTGCGATTCGATCGAATGCGAGGCCGCGACGAGCCGCATCCTGAATCCGGCGCGCGATCTCGACAGCCTCGTGCATCTCACCAGGCGCCGATACGACGGTGACGGTATCGTCGAGCGCGGATTCCTCGGGCGCATCTGAGAAAAGATGATCCTGCAGGGTTCGAAGGGAACTTGGTTGCGAAGCGTCTCGGTCGGTTAGATCGATCACCTTCGCTTTGAGCGCATTCGGAAGAAGCGCCTGCGTAAGTTTGTCGCCGGTCGGAATAGTGGCGAGGAAAGCGGGCGCGCGCGAAGCGAGCGCGGCGATTAGCCCCGATTCCAGCGCCGTCTCGATCGCGACATCGAGCATTACGCACGGGATCCCGGCAAACCGGGGCGCAACCTTCGCTTGCAGGGAATTCGCCGCCGCGATGAGAATGCTGGCGCGATCGGCGAGCTTCGCTTTGGCGATTTCGACTGCGAATTCCTCCAGCGCGTTCGCAAGTGCGTCAGCCGCGCCTCCCTTGCCCTTAAGCGCATCAGGTAAAACCTGATTCAGCCGCAGCTCCGCGATGGTGCGAGAAAGCGCGCGCGGAAATCCGGGCCGATCGATCACCGGCTCGAAATAGGCGAGCGCGCCGGTTCCTTTGAGGCGATGCACGACCCGGGCAGTTATCGCCTCGACTGCGAGAGCTCCGGCCGGCGCGAAGCCGTTGCCATTTAAATGGTCGGCGGCGAGCAGCCCTGCGAGGCGGTTTAACGTCAGGCGGTGGAGGCCGAAGGTCGCGCCGCGACGAAGCGAAATGCCGCGCACCAGATCGTCCGCGGCCTCGCGGCTGGCGGCGATCACCACGGCCTCCGCGCCCGGGGGGAGAGCCTCCAGGAAAGCGGCAGCGGCACCGATACGCTCGGAGGCGCGCGCCGAACTAACTATTTTGCACGGAGTATCTTTCATCCGCGGCAAGCGTCGTTGTGATGGATACGCGATTGTAGCTGATCGTCCGTCGCGCGCGAAAACTCCGCAAGAGGGCGCTCGCGGAGCTGTCCACATGCATTCCCGATCTTGTGCATCATGTTAGAATCGCGTGATGCGCATCTTGCTGACATTGGCGCTCGTTTTGATGCTCGCGGGCGTCGCGTTAGCGGCGGATTCTTCCGCGCCCAAGGATTTTGGCGGCGTGGCGCTGGGTGCTTCGCTGCGCGAGCTTAAGGCGCAATATCCGGAAGCCTCGCGAAATCCCGACAGCGATCGGAATTATCAGGTTTACCAGGTTCCGGCGCTGCATGGCGCGAGCGTCAAATCTCCGGGCGCATTTCAGATTTATCAAGGTCACATCGTTGGTGGGCAGATTCTGCTGGATACGCATAATGCGCAACACTGGATGGATGCCATGACCGCGCAATATGGTAAGCCGGACAGTTGCACTTACTGCGACGATCCCGAAAGCGCGACGGCAGTGTGGCATTGGGATAACGGCACGGTGCTGAAAATCGAGGGCGAGATGCTCACCGAACTGACCACCGCGGGCGCCGCGCAACGCTCGGCCTGGATGGCCCGTGGCGACGTCGACGAACTCGCCGACAACGGCGACGAGACGACGGATGAGGGCAGAGCCGAGGCGCCGCCGGCTGCGGCCCCACGCAAGCGTCAGCATAAAATCGCAAGCCATGGCGGCACCGCGTACTCACCACCGGCGCATCAAGATCGATCGACGGCATGGCTGAGCTATTATAAAGACATGAACTCCCGCCTCGAGCATTGGCTCGGCTGGAGCAAGTAGCGCGACGGTTGTCAGATTGGTCGCTGCGCGATACGTCTCAAGCGTGCAATGGAGTAACTCGCCGACCGACTTGCGAACTGGGTCGCCGCTGCCGCCCGGTCCCGGCTTCCTGGAAACATTCAACTTCGTTCGCAAGCCGTTCGCATTTATGGACGACTGCGCGCGACGCTTCGGCGACTGGTTCACCGTTCGCGTTCCCGGCGTTTCTCCATTCATCTTCACCAGCGACCCGACTGCAGTGCGCGAGGTTTTCCTCGGCGACACCGACGTGCTGCACGCAGGGAAGGCCAACCGGCCGCTCGGCGCGTTCATGGGCGAGAAGTCGGTGCTGTTTCTCGACGGCGCGGCGCATCTGCACGAGCGGCGCCTCGTGCTGTCGGCGTTTCAGGGCGAGCGGATGAAGACCTACGGCGCGATGATGAGATCCATCGCGCGCGCGGCGTTCGCGAAATTTCCCGTCGGCCAGACCTTCCCGATCCATCCGCGGATGCGCGCCATCACCTTCGAGGTCATCATGCGCGCGGTATTCGGCCTCGATGATTCGGCCGAGGCGGCGCGGCTTCAGGATGCCATCCGAAGATTCTTCGATGTGTCGACCGGGCGCTTCGGCTCGCTGCTGCAACTTCCCGCAACGCGGGTGGACCTCGGGCCGTGGAGTCCCTGGGGCAAGCTGGTGCGCATCAATCGCGAGGTTGAGGCGCTGTTGTTCGCGGAGTTCGCGCGCCGTCGCAACGAGCCTCGCTCGGGCCGCGAAGACATCCTCTCCATGCTGTTGCTGGCGCGCGATGAGAACGGTGCGCCGATGAGCGATGGCGTGCTGCGCGACGAAATGATGACGCTGATCCTCGCCGGGCACGAAACCACCGCGGCCTCGCTTGCATGGGCAGTTAATCGATTGGTGACGAATCCCGAAGTGATGGAGGCCGCGCGGTCGGAGTCCGTCAACGCATCGGAGAACGCGGACGTCAATGCGCTCAAATACCTCGACGCCGTCATCAACGAGACGATGCGCCTCGATACGGTGGTACCCAATGTCGGCCGGGAGTTGCAGGCGCCGATGAAAATCGCGGGCCGCGATCTGCCGAAGGGGGTGGTGCTGGCGCCGTGCATCTACCTGACGCATCGACGCGCGGATTTGTGGCCCGAGCCGGAGAGATTTAATCCAGCGCGGTTTCTCGATGCGCGCCCAAATCCTTACGGATTTTTCCCGTTCGGCGGCGGCACGCGGCGATGTATCGGTGCCGCATTCGCGCAATATCAGATGAAGGTGGTGTTGTCCGAGCTGCTGCGAAGTGTCGAGCTCGCGCCCGCGTCAGGTTATGTGGCAAAGCCGATTCGCTCGAGCATCGCCCTCGCACCATCGGAGGGAATGCCGGTGAGAGTGATGCGACGCAACTAAACTTTGGGCCAATCGCCCGTCGGTCGAGTTTCACAGCGGCATCCGCGCGCCGCGCAGCTAACACCGCCATTAGGATGTTGGATGTGAACGTTCAACTTGTGATGGCAAAGCGGGCATCCGCCGAGCGTCACCTTGGGCTCCAGTCGAAGGCCGTTGCGGCGAGGCTTGAATGGAAGAACTTTGCCCAAGATCTTTCTACCTGATGCCTACTTACTCTCGCGCTCGACCTTTGCCAAAGCCCGCAGCCGCATCCCCGATAGGCGGATAAAACCTTCCGCGTCGGCCTGCTGGTAACCGCCGGCTTCCTCGAAGCTTGCGATCTTCGCATCGTAGAGCGACTTCGACGATTTGCGACCCGCGATGGTGGCGTTGCCCTTGAACAGTTTGAGCCGCGCGACGCCTTCAACATTGCGCTGCGCGTCATCGACCAGGGTTTGCAACGCTTCGCGCTCCGGTGCAAACCAGTAGCCGTTATACACCATCTCGGAGTATCGCGGGATCAGCGAGTCGCGCAGATGCAACACCTCGCGATCGAGGGTCAACTGCTCCACCGCGCGATGCCCATGCAGCAGGATGGTCACTCCCGGTGTCTCATAGACGCCGCGCGATTTGATTCCGACATAGCGATTCTCGACCAGGTCTACGCGCCCGATACCATGGCGTCCCGCGATCTGATTGGCGCGCTCGATGATCGCCGCCGGGCCGAGGTGCTCGCTATTTATCGCGACCGGATTTCCTCGTGCATATTCGATTTCGACGTACTCGGGCTCATTCGGCGCTTCCTCGGGCGCGACGGTGAGGCGAAACATATCGTTGTACGGCTCCCGCCACGGATCCTCGAGGATGCCGCCCTCATAACTGATATGCACCAGATTGCGGTCCATCGAGTAGAGCTTCTCTCCGGTCACGGGAACCGGGATTTTCTTCTCGATCGCGTATGCGAGCATGTCCGAGCGACCCTTGAACGGCCACTCCGGACGACGCCACGGCGCGAGTACCCTCAGTTCGGGCGCGAGCCGCGCGAAAGTCATTTCGAAACGCACCTGATCATTGCCCTTGCCGGTCGAGCCGTGACCGACGGCGTCAGCACCCTCGGCGCGCGCGATCTCAACCTGTTTCTTGGCGATGACCGGTCGCGCGATCGAAGTGCCGAGCAAATAGTAACCCTCGTAAACTGCATTGGCGCGGATCAAGGGGAAAACGAAATCGCGGGCGAACTCCTCGCGCAAATCAATCAGATGAAACTTGCTCGCGCCGGTTTTGAGCGCCTTCTCTTCGAGGCCTACGGTTTCCTCCGCCTGCCCCACCTCGGCGCAAAAGGCGATGATCTCGCATCCGTACTGCTCTTTGATCCAGCGCAGTATCACCGAGGTATCCAGGCCGCCGGAATATGCGAGCACGATTTTTTTGATCGATAGCGATGCCATCTCAGTTTCCTGAAGTTGGAGTTACGAGCTGCATGATCTCCGGGCGCAGCAGCCACACCATTACCGCTTTCTGCGCATGGAGACGGTTTTCCGCCTGGTCGAGCACCACTGACTGCGGACCGTCGATGACCTCATCAGTGATTTCCTCGCCGCGATGTGCCGGCAGGCAATGCATCACCAGCGCATCGCGCGAGGCGTGCTTGAGCATCGCCTTGTTCAATTGGAATTCCTTGAAGTCGCGCCGCCGCCTGGCGGCTTCTTTCTCCTGACCCATCGAGGTCCAGGTGTCGGTATAAACTACATCGGCATCTTTGACGGCCTCGGCCGGATCGTTGGTAATGATGCCCAATTCCTCGCGCCGCATTCGATCGAGGAAGCTCTTTTGTGGCTCGTAGCCTTCGGGAGACGCAATGCGCAGCTCGAAACCCCCGAGCGCCGCCGCCTCGATCCAGCTCTGCGCCATGTTAAATCCGTCGCCGAGGAAGGCGACACGCAACTTCCCCAGATCGCGGCCGTAGCGTTCCTGCATCGTCATCAAGTCCGCCAGCAACTGGCAGGGATGGAGCAAGTCGCTGAGCCCGTTGATGACGGGAACGGTGGATTCGGTAGCCATTTCGACCGCGGTTTGATGCGCGAAGGTGCGAATCATAATGAGATCGACGGTGCGCGATAGGTTGCGCGCAACATCCTTGACCGATTCGCGCTCGCCGATTCCGATGTCACCGGGCGCGAGGTAAATAGCATGGCCACCGAGTTGCGCCATCCCGGTTTCGAACGTGATGCGTGTACGCAACGACGGTTTCTGGAAGATCATCGCCAGAGTCTTTCCACGAAGATGTGGATGCTCGATGCCGATTTTCAACTCGGCCTTCATCCGCGCGGCCAGGGCGAGCAATCCCTGGAATTCATCGCTGCTAAGCGAGACGAGATCGAGGAAGTCCCGTTTCATAATACTGCTATTTGCCCCCAACCTTGGGAATCGGCGAGTCTTTCAGCGCCCGCTCGATGATCGCCAGACCTGCGTCCGCATCGGCGCGCGATAGATTGAGCGGTGGGAGCAACCGCAATACCGTCCCGCCGGTACCATTCACGATCAGCCGTTCCTTGATGCAGGCATCTACCACGGGACGAGGATCGTGCTTGAGCACCACGCCAATTATCATGCCGAGGCCGCGCACTTCCGCGACGCGATCAAGTTTCGCGGAAATCTCCTTCAGCCGCTTTATCAGGTACGCGCCCATCTCGGTCGCATTTTCCATGAGGTGTTCGTTGTCGAGCGCATCGTTGACCGCGAGCGCCGCTGCGGATGCGACCGGATTGCCGCCGAAGGTTGTGCCATGACTTCCCGGAGTGAAGGCGCTCGCGATCTCGGGCTTTGAGATCATCGCGCCCATTGGAATTCCACCGCCCAGCGCCTTCGCGAGGGTGACGATATCCGGCTTGATGGCGAAGTGTTCATAGCAGAAGAACTTGCCCGTGCGGCCGGTCCCGGTCTGCACCTCGTCGAGGATGAGCAGCAGCTTCGCGCGGTCGCATAACTCGCGCAGCCGCTGCAGGTAGTCAGGATGCGGAACTACCACACCACCCTCGCCCTGGATCGGCTCGACCATAATGGCTACGGTCTGGTCGCTGATGGCTTTTTCCAGCGCGGCGATATCATCGAAATTGACCAGCTTGAAACCCGGAACGAGCGGTAGGAATCCTTGATGATATTTTTCCTGGCCGGTGGCGCTCAGCGTGGCCATCGTGCGGCCGTGGAACGAACCGAGGGTCGCGAGAATCTCGAAGCGGCCCTTGCCGTCCTTGTGACCCCACTTGCGCGCGAGCTTTATGGCAGCCTCGTTGGCTTCGGCTCCGGAGTTTCCCAGAAACACCTTGCCATCTCCGAAACGTCTGGACAGGCGCTGCACCAAACAAGCGCCGGGCTCGGTATGAAACACGTTGGAGACATGGGTGAGCTTCTCGGCCTGCTCCTGGATCGCACGCACCACACCCGGATGCTTGTGGCCGAGGCTGGTGACTGCGAGCCCACAGAAGAAATCCAGGTAACGATTGCCTTCAGCATCGTAGAGATACGAGCCTTCGCCACGGACAAACGCGAGCGGAAGGCATCCATAAATATCGACCATGTTGGCGTGGGTGGTTTCGATGATTTCGGCGCTGTTCATTTGTATGTTTGACGTACCACGTTTTTCATTCAGAGATTTTAGGGGCACAGGCTTGAGCCCGTGTCTTTACCGATTTACGAAGCCAGAACACAGGCTGAAACCTGTGCCACACTAATCGCAAGCCTACCTGCGGACATTGCGCGCGCGTCCGTTCAGTTGGGTCACCTTTCCATTCTGCGGCGTTACCTCGGTGCCGACGCCGGAATGGGTGAAGGTTTCAAGCAACACCGCGTGGCGTACGCGCCCATCGAGGATGTGCGTTTTCGCCACACCTTCGCGCAGTGCGTCGATGCAGCATTCCACCTTGGGAATCATGCCCTCGTGAATCACTCCTCGCGCGATTAGCTTCTTCGCCTCCGCAGGGTCGAGCGTGGGGATTATTTTCCCTTCTTTGTCTTTAACGCCCTCGACATCACTGAGCAGAATGAGCTTCTCCGCCTTGAGCGCGCCGGCGATTTTTCCTGCGGCGACGTCGGCGTTGATGTTGTAAGTTTGCCCTTCGCGGTCGAATCCAGTGGGCGCGATGACGGGAATAAATCCAGCGCCATCGAGGGTCCGCAAGATATCGACGTTCACTTCCACCACATCACCGACCAGGCCTACGTCCACCTTGCTCTTGCGCCCGGCCTCATCGCTGACGACCATCTGCATCTTGCGCGCGACGATCATGTCGGCGTCTTTGCCCGAGAGTCCGACCGCGCGACCGCCCTGGCGTGAAATCGATTGGACGAGATCCTTATTGATGCGTTGCAGCGCCATCTCAGCCGCTTCCATCGTGGGCGCGTCCGTCACGCGCATCCCGCGCACGAATGTCGACTTGAGGCCGAGCCTTTCAATGAGCTCGGTGATCTGGGGACCCCCGCCATGCACGACCACCGGGTTGATGCCGACCAGGTCAAGCAACACGATATCCTGCGCGAAGGCCTCGGCGAGGTCGGCTGATCCCATCGCATGGCCACCGTACTTAATGACGAAAGTCTTGCCGCGAAAGCGCCGTATATAAGGAAGCGCCTCGGCGAGAATTTGCGCTCTGTCGTTTACGTCCTGCATTTTGCTAAGTCGCGGACATTGACCGCGATGACGCGATCGAAAACCTCGATTGGGTAGTCGGTGATCGGCTTGAGGTTACCCTCGAGGCCGGCGAATTTTTTGGCCGCAGCTTGACCGATTCCGCCCGATCCACCGGTGATTATCGCCACGCGCCCGTCAAGTTTGCCCATAATGCATCACTGCGCCGCGGTTTCGACCTGCGACGCTCCAACTCCCTATAGCTCACGATTGTTACAGGATGTAGCGCGACAGGTCCTCATTTTGGAGGATTGGATCCAGACGACGATGCACGTATTCGCCATCGATCCTGATGTCGCGTTCGGTCAATTCGGGTGCACTGAAGGAGATTTCTTCGAGAAGCCGTTCGAGCACGGTATGCAGCCGGCGTGCGCCGATATTTTCGGAGCGCGCGTTCACCTGCGCCGCGATTTCCGCCAGCGCGGCAACCGCATCTTCGGTGAAGGTTAGATTGAGGTTCTCGGTCTCCATCAACGCCACATATTGCTTGGTCAGCGCATTTTCGGGTTCCGTTAGAATCCGGATAAAGTCCTCGCGAGTCAAGGCATTCAGCTCGACTCGGATCGGAAAACGGCCCTGAAACTCGGGAATCAGATCCGACGGCTTGCTGGTATGAAATGCGCCCGATGCGACGAACAAAATATGGTCGGTGCGCACCACCCCGTACTTGGTGTTGACGCTGGAGCCCTCGACGATCGGCAGCATGTCGCGCTGCACGCCCTCGCGCGAAACATCGGGACCGCCGGCGCCCTGGCGCCCCGCAATCTTGTCGATCTCATCGATGAAGATGATGCCCGACTGCTCGGTTCGCGCGACCGCTTCGCGTGCGACGTTCTCCATGTCAACTAATTTGGCCGCCTCTTCCTGCGACAGGATCTCGATTGCCTCGGGAATCTTCACCTTTCGATTGCGGGTCTTCTTCGGCATGATCTGGCTCATGAGGTCCTTGATGTTGAACCCCATCTCTTCCATGCCCTGCGGAGTGAAGACCTCGACCATCGGCGTCGATTGAGCGCTGACTTCGATCTCGACTTCGCGATCGTCTAAATTCCCGTTGCGCAGCAGCTTGCGCAGCTTCTCGCGTGTATCTGCGCGCGAGCCATCCTCGACCTCGACGCTGCCTTCAGGGGTGATGCCAACCGGACGGCGGACTTTGGTGGGCGTGGGGAACAGGATGTCGAGCAGGCGTTCCTCGGCATTTTCACGCGCGTGAACCTCGACCCCGCGCTGCGCTTCCTCGCGCACCATCTTCACCGCGAGTTCGGTGAGGTCGCGAATCATCGATTCGACGTCGCGACCGACGTAGCCGACCTCGGTGTAGCGGGAAGCCTCGACTTTGATGAATGGCGCTTGCGCGAGGCGGGCGAGGCGTCGCGCGATTTCGGTCTTACCGACCCCGGTCGGCCCGATCATTAAAATGTTCTTCGGAGCGATTTCGTCGCGCAATTCGGGCGCGACTTTTTGCCGGCGCCATCGATTGCGCAAGGCGATGGCGACGGCGCGCTTCGCATCATGCTGCCCGACGATATAGCGATCGAGCTCGGAAACGATTTCGCGCGGCGTCATCACCGCGGGTGGGGCCAATAATTCCGCCATCGCTATATCTTAAGCACGACCGCCAAGGTGCGGGAATCAGATCTCTTCGATCACGAATTGGTTATTAGTGTAGACGCAGATTTCCGAGGCCACCGTCATCGCGCCCTCGGCTATCTCACGCGCGCTTAGCTGCGGCGCATGACGAACCAACGCGCGCGCGGCTGCCAGCGCATAGTTCCCGCCGGACCCGATCGCGAGGATGCCATCGTCGGGCTCGATGAGTTCGCCGGTGCCCGAAATCAGCAGAGAAGTCTCGCGGTCGGCGACCACCAGCAGCGCCTCGAGGCGGCGCAAGACGCGGTCGGTTCGCCAATCCTTCGCCAGCTCAACCGCCGCTCGCCGCAGGACGCCATTGTATTCCTGCAGCTTGCCTTCGAATTTATCGAACAGCGCAACAGCATCAGCCACCGCGCCAGCAAAACCGGCCAGCACCTGATTATTGTGCAGCCGGCGCACTTTCTTGGCGGTCATCTTCATGATGGTGGCATTGCCCATCGTGACCTGGCCGTCGCCGGCGACCACTACATGGTTCGCGTGCCGAACGGAAATTATTGTTGTGCCGTGAAATTCCATTGCAGTTGCAACATCAACCTCATGCGCGCGGATGCGCTCGACGATACACCTCTTTGAGGTGATTCACACTGACGTGAGTATAGCGCTGGGTGGTGGCGAGGCTCGCATGCCCGAGCATCTCCTGGATCGAGCGCAGGTCGGCGCCAGCATTCAGCATATGGGTTGCGAACGAATGGCGCAGGCCATGCGGCGTGACACTCGTGGTAAGGCCCGCATCCACGATGCGTCGCGCGACAATTTTTTCGACGCTGCGCGTCGTCAGCCGCGCGCCGCGCAGGTTGGTGATCACGGGAGCATTCGGGTCGGCGGGGATAGGCATCACGGCGCGCCATGCCTTCAACGCATCGAGGGCCGGCTCGCCGACGGGCACGACGCGATCCTTGGCGCCTTTGCCGGCACGCACCGTGAGCATGCCGATTTCATCATCGATGTCGCGCCAATCGAGTCCCACCAGCTCGCTCACGCGTAGCCCCGATGAATAGAGCACTTCGAGGATCGCGAGATCGCGGGCCATCGCGGGAGTCTCGGGCGCGTCAACCTCATGCTCGATCAGCCGCTTTGCCTCGCTCTCCTGCAGTATCGAGGGCAGATGGCGCTGCGACTTCGGCGATCGGAGGGCACGCACCGGGCTCGTCGCGCCGAGGTTCGATTCGCGATAACGAAAGAACGCCTTGATGGCGCTAAGGCGGCGTTGCACGGTCGCGCGCGCGGCCGCGTTGCGCATCAGCTCGGCGAGGTACTGGCGGACGTGATCGGCAGTAATGGTGTCGACGGTAACTTCGCCATTCGCATCGACCATGGTGCCGCGCTCCAGGAGAAACGCGCGTAGCGACATCAGGTCGCGGCGATAATTGCTGACCGTATGCCGCGACGCCCGCGCCGCCTTGGCCAGCGAGGTTGCGAACGCTTCGATGTCGTGGAGCATCAGGGGGGTATGCTACCAACCGCGCGGGCGCTTCTAAAGTAGCTGACTCGCACAGACCAAGGGTCGTCGCTATGCTGAAAATTGCGTATGAACTGTTGGCATTGCGGCAAGGCGACGGAAATCGTCGAGCGAGTTGGCTTTCGCGACGAATGCGCGGCATGTGGCCGCTCACTGCACGTCTGCCGCAACTGCAAATTTTACCATATCGCCTACAACAACTCGTGCCGTGAACCACAGGCCGAACGCGTGGTCGACAAGGAACGATTCAACTTCTGCGAATACTTTGCGCCGGGTAGCGGCGAAGGCGCACGAGCCGGGACACCATCGAAATCAGCCGCACAGGCGAAGCTGGAGGCACTATTCAAAAAGAACTGATGCGAGCGCGAGAGTTTGGGATCCAAATCTTCGCTCTCTTCCTTTTGATTACCGTGATGGCGGCATGCACGCCACCCAACAGCGCGCGTGGCGTCGTCGATCGCTTCATCGAGGCGCGCTACATCCTCATCGACAACCAGCAGATGCAGGCGGTGTGCACCGGGCTTGCGCTCGACAAGATCCATGAGGAGATGAAGCTGACCGAGGGCCAGCCGATCGATCAATCGACGCGCAAACCGGTGGTGCACTACTCACTGGAGAAAACTCGCGGCGAGGGCGACAAGATGACTTTTCTTTTCAAGGCGCGCATCGACGTGCCCGAGGGCGGTACCTTCAAGAAGTTTTGGATGATAACGGCGAAGAAGGACGGCGACGTTTGGAAAGTATCGAATTATTCGGAATATGACTGACCTCGCAGCGATAATTCTTGCGGCCGGGCTAGGCACCCGAATGCGTTCCGAGCGCGCCAAGGTACTGCACGAGCTCGGCGGCGAGCCAATGCTGCTGCGCGCGCTGCGCGCTGTCGCAGCACTCGCGCCGGCGCCGCTATGCGTCGTCGTCGGCCATCAGGCGCGCGAGGTCGAGGCGCTCGCACGTGCCGCCTTCCCTAACAGCGCTGATTTGGCATTCGCGCTGCAGGCAGAGCAGCGCGGGACTGGTCACGCCACCCGCTGCGGCATTGCCGCAATCGCGCGCGATTTCGCGGGCGACATCCTCGTCACCTATGGTGATTTGCCGATGCTGTCACCAGCGACGCTCAAGGCTTTTCGTGCGGCGCATCGCGCCGCACAGTCATGCCTGTCGTTTATCTCAGCAAAAGTCGCGGATGCGGGTGCGTACGGCCGCGTCATCCGGGACTTCACTAATGGGGTGACTGCAATCGTCGAGGCGCGCGATGCGACATCCGAACAGCGCGCCATCACCGAAATCAACACCGGCGTCTACCTCGTCGATGCGGCCTTTTTGCGCGAGGCCCTCGACACGCTCGCACCCAATAACGCGCAGGGCGAGTACTACCTAACCGATATTGTCGCGATCGCGCGCGCCCGCGGGATGCGTGTCCTGGGATGGCGGGCGAGTGACGCATCGGAATTTGCAGGAATCAATTCACGAGAGGAGCTTGCAACGATGGAAGCCGATATTCGCGACAAGACCAATCGCGCGCTGATGGCCGCGGGAGTGACGTTCATCGATTCAGCGACCGCCTACATCTCGCCGACGGTGGAAATCTCGGCCGATACCGTTATCGGACCCAATGTGCAGATTCTCGGTACGAGCAAAATCGGACGTGGCGTGCATATCGAGGGCACCGCGTACCTCGCGAATGTCACCATCGGTGATCGATGTCATCTAAAGCTGGGAGTGCGCGCCGAGGATTGCCACATCGGGGCCGATTCCGACATTGGCCCGTTTGCGCATCTGCGCGCCGGCACTGAGCTGGCCGGGCACAATCGCATCGGCAACTTTGTCGAAACCAAGAAGGCGCGGTTCGGCGTCGGCAGCAAGGCGAGTCATTTGAGCTACCTGGGCGATGCGGTGATTGGCGCGGGCACCAACATCGGCTGCGGCGTCATCACGGTCAATTACGATGGCTATGACAAGTTCGTCACCGAGATTGGCGATCATTGCATGGTGGGATGTGACACGCAGTTAGTCGCGCCAGTCAAACTTGGCAACGATGTGTACGTGGCCTCAGGCACGACGATTGTCCGCGAGGTGCCTGACGGATCGCTGGTGCTGTCCCATCATCCGCAGCGCGACAAGTCCGGCTGGACGGCCGAGTTCCACAAGCGTCACGAGGGCCGCCGTCCATGGTGGGTTGAGAAGGGATAGTCGCGGTTACGGCGAAGTCTTCACGACAGGAGGATCGTCGTCGCCGCAGAGGTATTTGCGATAGACAGTGAGCGCGGGATCCTTCGAGGTGTTGACAGTGCTCTTCAAGTCATTTTTCCAGTCGCCCTGTCCCACGCACATGTATTTGAGATTCTTCGCGCAGTCGTAGGCGTTTTTCATAAAGCCTTTTTGGCCGATCTCCTCGGACTTCGTCACCCCGGTACTTTCATTGAAGTAAACGAGGCCATCGTCACCACGGCGAACCGATGCGGGATCCAAAAACGAATGTCCCGGCTCACCTTCGACGACGGCCGCAGGTTCCTCGACCCATTGTTCGCGCTGGTCTGCTTGAGCGCGCGCCGAATTCGCCAGGGTCAGCACTGCCACCGCGATAAGTGCCATTATTAAATTTGGGCTTTTTTTGGGCGGCGTCATCGGATGAGCGAACCCCACTTCGGGAGCGGGCGATTCTCTGCGATCGCGAGGGCCAACAATTCGCCGGCGCGTACGCTCAACGCGACGCCATGGCCGGCATATCCGCCCGAAACCATCACTCGATGATGAAGCGGATGCGCGCCGAGAAGTGGAATGGCACCTGCGCCGAATGCGATCGGACCTCCCCAGGCCGCGGAGAATGGCACTTGGGCGAGCCGCGGATGGAGACCGCGCACGCGTTGCTGCATGCGCTCCAGTACAGCGTGCGATTCGCCTTCGCGTACATCGACGCTTTCCAAATTATCCGGCTCGCCGAAAACTAACCCCGCGCCGAAAATCACCCGCCCATCGGAATTTGTGCGGCCCCATAGGTACGGCATGTCCGTCGTATAAAACGGGATGCCCCTTTTCGAGGCCGATGGCAGCCAGCGCCGCGCGGTCGAGCGGTGCGGTCGCGCACGCGAAGGTCAGGCAACTACTGAGCGGCGGAGCATCGGGAAGTAGCGCGTTGATCCACGCGTTGGTGGCGATCACGATGTGGCCGGGTGTGATGCGCTCGCCGCCGATCTCGATCGCCATTTCTGGTTCAAATGAAATCCGCGTCACGCGGCTGTGCTCGCGGATGATCGCGCCTGAGCGAATCGCCGCTCGTGCGAGTCCCATCGTCAAAGCCATGGGCTGCACCACACCGCCAGTGACATTCTTTGTGATGCACACCGGTTGGCCGGCGTCGCTCCACGGCAGCATTTTCTCTGAAGGTGCCTCGTGATGTTCAATCTCCCAACATCCCGGCAAAACGAGATTGCAGTCGATGCGTTCCTCGGCGACGATGCGCTCCAATCCAGAGACGCAGGTATTTACTGCATCGCGAGGACCAGCGGCGGTGCTCTCGAGGACGAGACCGCCGGTGCGTCCGCTGGCGCCGTCGGCAACCTGGCCGGCTTCATAGACCACCGAGCGGATTCCACGCCGCGCCAGATGCAACGCGGTTGAAGTACCAGTTAGTCCAGCGCCGATGATCGCGACATCAGGATTGGTGGGAGTGGGGAGATTCGAGTTGAGAGGGAGGTCAGAACCTCGCGGCCATGGCGGCTCGCCCCAGTGAAATCGCGCGGTCTTCATAACTCGATGATTCCGGGATCGAAAGCCTCGATCATCAGGCTACGCGCTGCGGACCGCCGCGGACAAGCTATCTTTGGGGTATCCGTCAGGCGGCAGATCGAGGCTTGCTCACAATGAGGTCCGGCGTCGATGCCGCGCGCTCTTCCGCGATGTTCTCAAGCGCGGGCGCGATCAGCGAAGTCCATCCGGTCTGATGACTCGCGCCCAACCCCTTTCCGGTTTCAGCATGGAAGTATTCGTAGAAGGGAATCAGGTCCTTCCAGTGCGGGTCGAGCGAGAACTTCTCGACCCCGCCATGGATCGGGCGACGTCCTGACGCATCGGGCAGGAAGATGCTCGCGAGGCGGCGCGAAAGTTCCTGGGCGACCTGCGCGAGGTCCATCATTTTTCCGGAGCCGGTGGGGCATTCGATCAGAAAGTCCTCGCCATAGAAATGATGATAGCGTTGGAGTGCCTCGATGAGCAGGAAGTTGACCGGGAACCATACCGGACCGCGCCAGTTGGAGTTTCCGCCAAACAGCGAAGTGGTCGATTCGCCGGGTACGTACTCGACGCGATATTCCTCGCCATCCGATCGGAAGATGAACGGTCGCTGCGCATGAATCTTTGAAATCGATCGGATTCCGAATGGCGACAGGAATTCGTTCTCATCGAGGACGTAGCGCAGCACCCGCTCGAGACGATGTCGCTTCGGAATGGCGAGCAGCCGGCGCGCGCCGCCCTCGGAAGTGTCCATATACGAAACCTGGTTCGCCAGGTCTTTACGGTTCTCCAGGAACCAGTTCATCCGCTTGACGAAACCGGGCATTTGCCCGATTTCCTCTTCCTCGAGTGCCTCGACCGCGAACAGCGGGATGATTCCGACCATCGAGCGAATTTTGAGCGGGATGTGGCTTCCATGGATGAAAATCTGATCGTAGTAAAATCCGTCTTCCTCGTCCCACAGGCCCTTGCCGCCGAAGTGATTCATCGCGTCGGCGATGGCGACGAAGTGCTCGAAGAATTTCGACGCGAGGGCCTCGTAGATGGGGTTGCTCTTCGCGAGCTCGAACGCCATCGCCAGCATGGTGGTGCAATAAAAAGCCATCCATGCGGTGCCATCGGCCTGTTCGAGCAGGCCGCCGCCGGGCAGCGGTTTCGATCGATCAAATGCGCCGATGTTGTCCAGCCCAAGGAATCCTCCGGCAAAGACATGCCGTCCGCCGACGTCTTTTTGGTTCACCCACCAGGTGAAATTGAGCAACAGCTTCTGGAATGTGCGTTCGAGAAATCCCACGTCGCGATGGCCGCGCGGTCCAGTCAGCTTGTAGCTGCGCCAGCATCCCCAGGCGTGGACCGGAGGATTCACGTCGGAGAACGCAAATTCATAAGCCGGCATCTGGCCGTTCGGATGCATGTACCATTCGCGCAGCACCAGCCCGAGCTGTTCCTTTGCGAAGAAAGGGTCAACCTTCGAGAACGGGATCATCTGGAATGAAAGGTCCCAGGCGGCGAACCATGGGTATTCCCACTTATCGGGCATCGACAGCACATCGCGGCTATATAGATGAGGCCAATCCTGATTGCGCGATTGTTCTGGATTGCGCGGCGGCTTCGGCTGCGCAGGATCCCCATTGGTCCAATGCTCCACGATGTAGTTGTAGAACTGCTTGGTCCAGAGCAATCCCGCATAGGCCTGTCGGGCGACGAGTTTTTCGTCGGGGGTGAAAGTCTCCGGCAGCCGCGCGGCATAGAAGTCATTCGCCTCGGCGATGCGCTGGGCGAAGGTGGCATCGAAGGCGTCCCCCAGAGGCTCCGGCGCTGCTTCATCAACGTGAAACAGGCGCAGCTTGAGCGTGATCGATTTGTGGGCTGGGATCTCCAGGATATAGTGCGCGGCGGCCTTGGTCCCCGTCCCTTCGGGATTCACGGCCTCGTGTCGCCCGCCAACGAGGTACTCATGGAAGGCGTCCTTGACGAACGGAGTCGCGCTCGGAGTGCCCCACATTCGACGGGCATTAGTTTCGTTTTCGGTGAAAAGGAATTCCTTGAAGCCCCCTTCCGCGACGACCAGGTTCATGTCACCTAGCGATGAGTGGCTGGTATGGAGCGAGGTTTCGCCGCTGCGCTTGATGGCGGGTCGTTCCCAGTAGCCCTCGCCCTCGCGTCCCCATGACCAGGTGTTGCGAAACCACAGCGTCGGCAGTGCATGAATCGACGCGGCCTCGGGTCCACGGTTCGCGATGGTGATGCGCGCGAGGATGTTGTCCGGTGCGGACTTCGCATACTCAATGATGACGTCGAAGTAGCGGTCGTCGTCGAAGATGCCGGTATCGATAAGTTCGTATTCCGGCTGATCCCGGCCGCGGTGGCGATTCTCTTCTACCAGCCGGGCGTAGGGAAATTCGCGCTGGGGATACTTGTACAGCGCCTTCATGTAGGAATGAGTCGGCGTCGAATCGAGGTAGAAGTAGTACTCCTTTACGTCCTCGCCGTGATTGCCCTCGGGATTGGTGAGCCCGAAGAGACGCTCCTTCAGGATTGGATCGCGACCGTTCCAAAGCGCGATGGCGAAACACAGTCGTTCCTCGCGATCGGTGATACCGAGCAACCCGTCCTCGCCCCATCGATAGGCACGACTACGCGCGTGATCGTGCGGAAAATAGTCCCAGCAATCGCCCCACTCGGAATAGTCCTCGCGTACGGTGCCCCATTGGCGCTCCGCGAGGTAGGGGCCCCATCGCTTCCAATTCTTCTTGCGCTGGGCGTCTTCAACCAGGCGCTGTTCCTCGATGTCGCCCCTCAATGGTTTCTCCATACGTGGCTTCATTCGCCCTCACGCGAAACGGCGCGCCTTATTTCTCGTTGTGAAAGGACCACTCCCGGCCATCGCGCTCGAGCAGATGATCCGCCTCCTCCGGTCCCCATGAACCGGCCGCATAATTCGGGAACTCGCGCGCGGGCAGCGCCTTCCAGAAGTCAATCAGAGGGGTGACGATGCGCCATCCGGCCTCCACCATGTCATCGCGCTGGAAGAGCGTCGGGTCGCCAATCATGCAATCGAGGATGAGCGTCTCGTACCCGGTGCTGGGTGCGGCGCCGAAATAATCGGAATATTTAAAGTTCATGTCGACCTGGTCGAGTTTCATGGTCGGCCCAGGAATCTTCGCGCTGAAGCCAAGCGAGATGCCCTCGTCGGGTTGGATATGAATTACCAGCAGATTCGGCATCGTTTTCTCGACCCCGGTATGCCGAAACAGAGTGAAGGGCGCGCGTTTGAACTGGATCGCAATCTCGGTGACGCGACGCTTCATGCGCTTGCCGGTGCGAACGTAGAAGGGAACTCGCGCCCAGCGCCAGTTATCGACGTAGAGCTTCAGCGCCGCATAGGTCTCGGTGTTCGAATCGGGCTTGACCTGATCCTCGGTCCGATAGGCGGGCACCGGCTTGCCATCTTCGGTGCCGGCGCCGTACTGGCCGCGCACCGCGGTCTGCAAGGCCTCCTCCGGCTTGATGGGCGAGATGGCGTGCAGCACCTTGGCCTTCTCATCGCGCACCGCATCCGCGTCGAATGAGTAGGGCGGCTCCATCGCGACCATCGAGATCAGTTGCATCATGTGATTGGGGACCATGTCGCGGAGCGCGCCGGACTGGTCGTAGTAGCCGCCGCGCTCCTCGACGCCGACGGTTTCGGCCGCGGTTATCTGCACATGATCGATGTAGCGCGAGTTCCAAATTGGCTCGAAGATGCCGTTGCTGAAGCGGAACGCCATCAGGTTCTGCACCGTTTCCTTACCGAGGTAATGATCGATGCGATAAATCTGGTTCTCCTCGAGGCTCTTCTTGATGTCGGTGTTGAGCTCGTGCGCTGAATCGAGGTCGCGGCCGAACGGCTTCTCGATGATGACCCGGCGCCATCGTCCATTCTCTTCCTTGGTCAGGCCTGCATCGCCGAGTTGCTTGACGACGACGGAAAAAAATCGCGGCGCGATCGCCAGGTAGAACAGGCAATTGCCCTTGGTGGCGTTTTGCTTGTCGGCTTTCTCGATGGTCTCGGCGAGGCGTTTGAAGGCGGCCGGATCGCCGAAATCGCCCTGCACATATTCGATTCTCTCGTTGAACCAATTCCAGATCTCGTCATCAATTTTGGTGGTCGCGAACTCGCGGATGTCCTTGCTCTGCGATTCGCGAAATTCCTGGGTGCTGAACTGGTTGTTGGAAAAGCCAATCATCGCAAATTCATTGGAGAGCAGCTTGTTGGCCCGGAGGTTATACAGCGCCGGCAGCAGCTTGCGCTTGGTCAGATCGCCGCCGGCCCCGAAAATTACCATCGTACATGGATCGCCGATTTGTGCTTCGGCGGGGTCGTTTTTTACTTCGTTTGCCATGGTGCTTTTAAATCCTCAGTGTCGCGGTCGAGGCGATCCTACGATTTCATGCCTTCCTCAGTCGAGGGGCATGCCTTGGGATCTTCTCGCCGGGAATCGCCCCGCGATGGCTGACGCCTCGTTCGTTTGGAAACGGCTCTAATGAAATATCCATTTGACCCGATGTGTAGTTGCTGATAACACCCTGAAAGGATGATACGAGAGCGAGTATAACCGGGTCTGAGTTATCTAGGTCAAGCGTAACAGCCACCCAACCGGGGACATCTTGCCAGACCTGCCGCAATCGTTCGTGAGCTAGCGTAATCACTTCGCAATGGCCCTGGGAAGGAGGAAAGACTGATGGCTCGGCGCAATCGTTCTCCTGGCGATTCTCGCTTCCGCTTACCTCGATCCGAACGACGCGGAAACCACATCTGCACGCCAAAAACATCTGGCGACTTCGACCGGAAGTGCTTCGAGTTCGACCGCCAAATCGTCGCGGGAGTCCTCGAGGACTTGCGTCGCGCCATTGAGGACAGTGCAACAGAGATGAAGACGGTCGCCACCGAGCAAATGTTCGACGAATCTCTGTCGCACACCTTTGCGCGGACGGCTCAGCGGCTCAATCGGATGGTCCGCAAACTGGAAAAACTTCGCGGCGATGTTAGCGAAGCCACCGGTTACCCCAAGGTGGCGGTCAACTTCCCCCTAAAGCACGCGGTGGTGCGACGGCTACCGACTCGAACCTAGCAAAACCAGAGGGTAGGTACGGGCACGCTTTTTATATATCTGGCGAGTCAGCTCGGGAGCGGCGGTTTCTGAAAGCCTCCCAACTCCTGTTCCAATGCCTTGGCAACCGCCAAAACGGTTTCCTCGTCGAATGCCCGTCCAACGATCTGCACACCAATCGGGAGCCCGTCGCGATCTCGTCCGGCAGGCACCACCGCGGCGGGGAGCCCCGCGCAGTTGACCCATAGTGCAGGCCAGTTCGCGGCGAACAGGTTGAAACTGCTCCCGTCGATGTTGACCTCGGTCGCGCCGTGTTCAAAGGCCGTGACACAAAAGGGCGGACTGATGATGATCGGATACTTTTCCATGAAATGCTGCAGTTGAACCCGGAACATGTCGCGCTCGATCGAGGTACGAAAGAATTCCGCGGCCGACCTCGAGGGTAGCGGTGACATGAACGCGCGCCGCAGGCGCTCCCGCGACATATGCTCCCGCCCGGCCAGCATGTCGCGCAGTAGTTCGCCGCCATCCGCCATCGCATAGTCTATCCAGATGCGCGCGGCTTCCTTAATCGGAGGCGCTTTCTGCTCTACCGGCACTCCACTCTTGCTCAGCGACAAGGCCGCGCGCTCGACAGCCGCGCGAATTTCGGCGGCGACCGGCACCGCAGATTCGATCTCGGTGAAGAACGCGCATGGGACCTTCTTGATTTTTACTTTCTCCGGATGCGCCTCCAGGGACGGCACCGTATACGGCGTGCTCGGATGGGGTCCACGCAGGAGGTTGTACTCGAGGGTGAGGTCATCGACGTAGCGCGCCATCGGGCCGATCGTCGCCATATGCGCGATCGGAGGAGGCGCCGCCGGCGAGGGCGGCAGATGGCCGGTGCCGGGAATCGTGCCCCAGGTCGGCTTCAATCCGACCACTCCACAGAAATGCGCGGGAATCCGAATCGAGCCGCCGTAGTCCGAGCCGAGGCCCAACGCGCAAAGACCTGACGCGAGAGAGGCGGCCTCGCCACCGCTGGAACCGCCCGGGACGCGACCGGTATGCCACGGATTATTGGTTGATCCGAACAGCGGATTGTCGCAGTCATAGTCCATCGCCATTTCCGGGACGTTGGTTTTCGCGATGATAATCGCACCCGCGGCGCGCAGGCGCGCGACCGTCGGCGCATCTTCCTGCGGAATATGATGCTCAAGGATTTTCATGCCGTCGGTCGAGCGAACGCCCTTGGTCTCGATCGAATCCTTGATCGTGATGGGGAGGCCTTCGAGCGGTCGCACGTCCTCGCGACCCGCCAGCCGGCGATCCGCTTCGTCGGATTCTTGGGCGGCGCGCTCCTCAGCCAGGGTGACGACGGATTTGACGTGATGATTGAGCGATTCGATCCGTTCGATAAACGCCGAGACCATCTCCGCGGACGAAACTTGCCGCGAACGGAGCATCTGCAGGAGTTGCGAGGCGGGTGCGAAAAATAGCTCGTCAGGAAATGCCATGTGACAATACCTCGGGTGATCGAGGTTTAACATCGCACCGAATCAGATGCCACTTGCGCGGCGGAAACGGGCCCGGCGAGATTGCTAAGCCAGCGCGGCGCGCAACCGATCGCGATCGAATCCGGCGACGACGGTCTTTCCGGCGATCACCAACGGTCGCTTGATGAGATTAAGATCGCGTGCCATCAGCTTGAGAGTCTCGGTTATCGAGAGATTCTTGCCGGTTAATCCCAGTTGTTTGTAGGCAGGACTTTTGGGATTCAGGAAGTCGCGAGGGTCCAGACCCGCGGCGCTGAAGAGCGATTCGAGTTCGGCCTCAGTCAGGGGATTTTTCGCGTAGTCGCGTTCGTCGAGTTCGACGCCCAGATCATTGCGCAAGAAACTTCTTGCGTTGCGGCAGGTAGTTCAGGTCGATTTCCAGAAAAATTTGGCCTTTTTCATTTGCCCTCGCGCGACTATTCGATGCTTGTATCAGGCAGCGTCGAGGGCGGACGGCTCATAGAACCGGCGCCCCGGTCCATCGGCAGCCCGCCCCCAGCCGCCGGCGCGGGCCCGGCGTTGCTGGTAGTAGGCGGAGGGGGTGGCGCGGTCATCGGCTGCACCGTCGCGCTGCTATCGGGCGGGAGCGGCGCGGTCTCGGTCGGTCCGCTGAAATGAATCGGCTCCTTGCCCGCTAGCATATCGGGAGTGACGACGTAGTCGCCGCCGAGCGAGCTGCGCCAGATAGTGTTCGCGGTCTGGGTGTTGCCGCCGGTCAGGCACCATGCGCCGCCGCCAACCAATCCGCCAAACAGCGCGTATACCAGCTTGGCCGGAATATAGAGGATGTTGGTGGCGATCGAGCCGGCGCCATATCCTACGCCTGCCCAGTTTACGCCGCCCTGATCGGGTTGCGGCACTTGCGATGCCGGCGCAGCGTTGGTTTGCGCGAACGCGCTGCCCGCGAAGTTAGCCAGCGGCACCGTCATCAATAATGCGAGCGCCCCGGCCATCCATTTTGAATTGCTCTTCTTCCTCATCTTCGTCCTCCTCCACTGTAAAAAATTCTATTCCACTTTGACCACCGCGTCGCTCGGAATCAGCCCGAGCAGATGACGAAATGCACGTTCGAGATATTCTTGATCTTTGGACTCCAGCGTCAGCTTAACCCGATATTCCGGATTCCCAATCTTGGGATACGACCCCAGCATCAACAAGGGATAGGTGGATAGCGTCGCGTTCAGGTGTTCCGCGATCGAGCTTTCGATGCTGTTGGTGTAAATGGCGCGCATAAAGTACGGATCGGCCCGCAGACGCGGTTTCAATGCGTTGAGCTTGCTCTCGAAGAGTTGCGGAATGCCGGGCAGGACGTAAACGTTTTCGACTTGCACGGTGGGAAAGCGAATGTCCCCGGCGTCGTTCAGCACCGCACCCTCGGGAACCTCCGCCATCCGCAGGCTAGCAGCATTGGCGCGCTCGCCCATGTGTTTCTGGATGAGGCCGGCCAGTTCCGGATGCTGAATCAGCTTGCGTCTGAATGCGATTGCGACGCCTTCCATCGTAATGTCGTCATGCGTCGGACCGACGCCACCTGAAGTGATCACGAAATCGTAGTGGCTGGTGCAGTACGCGACTTCCTCGGCGATCGCCGCGAGCTCATCGGGAACCACCGCGATTCTCTTCAACTCGACGCCGAGGCCGCGAAGCTCGCGCGCGGTGAAATAGGCGTTGCTGTCCTGCACCTTGCCGGACAGGATTTCATTTCCGATAACCACCAGTGCTGCGCTGCGATCGTGCATAGTCCCCAAGGCATTATCCTAACGGGATCGCGATGCGGCAAGGCGCGCGTCACTGAATTCCTCTCCTGGGGCTGAGTTTACAAAGGCGCACGCCGGGACCGGTCGTGAGACGATATCTTTTGCATATCGGCAAGCGGGTGAGAGTGAAGCGGCGCCACGACCGCGTCGCTACCGTCCCGCCTGTTCGAGGTCACTTCCTTGCCCTTTGAGAAAATCCTTGAAGCGTTTTTTCAGCCGATTCTCAATCTGCCGCACCCGTTCGCGGCTGATGCCGAACTGCTCGCCGATCTCCTGCAACGTGACCGGATCTTCCGAGAGCAGCCGCGCGCGGAAGATTTCCAGCTCCTTGCCCTCGAGGGTTTTGGCGAACTCGTCGACACTATCTTTGGCGAACTGGCGAAACTCCTCGCCGGCGGTCGCCTCTTCGGGATTGCTCGACGGATCATTGTCGGGCAGCACATCGAGCAGCCGGGTGTCTTCGGTATTGGGCACCGGCTGATCGAGCGAGACTTCGCTTTGCGACATCCGCTCCTGCATCTCGCGGACCTCGCTCTCCTTGACGCCCATGCGCTGCGCGATCAGCTTCGGCTGCGGGCTGAAGCCCTCGGCCTCGAGGCGATCGGTTTCCTTCTTGAGATTGAAGAACAGCTTGCGCTGCGCCTGGGTGGTGCCGATTTTCACCAGCCGCCAGTTATTGATGAGGTAGCGATAGATGTATGCGCGAATCCACCACACCGCATAGGAGGGAAACCTGATCCCGCGGTAGGGGTCGAAATTCTTGACCGCCTCCATCAAGCCGACGTTGCCCTCCTGGATGAGGTCGAGCAGATTCTTGGAGGCGCGCGCGAACTCCATCGCGATTTTCACCACCAGGCGCAAATTCGCGGTGACCAGGCGATACGCATCCTCGCGCTCGTGCGTCTCTGTGTAGCGCTTGGCGATGACGGTTTCGTCTTCGCGCGACAGCAGCGGGAACCGGCGCACCTCGGCGAGGTAGCGGCTGAGCGGGTCGAAGGGAACCAGCGCAGCCTGGCGTTCGGCGGCGGCTTCAGCCTCCTCCGCGGCTTCCAGCAGCGCGTCGGGGTCCTCGGAGGATGCGTGATCGGGATCGAGCGCGACCTCGATGTCGGGATTAAGCACGATTTCAGCGGGCGCGGAATCTTCGTCGCTATCGGGCAGGATCTCAACTTCGGAGGGTTCGGCGACCGCAGCCGGACGCGATTTTTTCGCTGCGGGCTTGGGCTGCTCGATAAGCTCCGGCTCGACGACCGCTATCGGCGCCTTAGGTACGCGTTTGGGAGGAGCGCCTTTCCGGGGTTTTCGCGCCACGTAAAAATTCCGGTGCCTGACGAATGGCTGACGAGGAGTGGCCTTTCATTAACGCGGCCGCCTTCGGAGCGGCGGACGGGAGCCGCGCTATTCCTTATCGGGGAATTCGATATTGACTTTGCGAGCGGCGATCTCGCGCAGTGCCGTCACCACTTCCTTGTTGTCGGACTCCACCAGCGGCGGCGCACCCTTCAAAAGTTGTTTGGCACGACGCGCGCCAGCGAGCACCAGTTCGAAACGGTTCGGAACATTAAGGAGACAATCTTCTACGGTAATGCGTGCCATGTCCCTCGATTCTCCAGTGGGACGGGGTCCATGTCAACGCAAAAGATAGGGCGGTTGCGCACCGCCCCATCAATCATAACCATAACCGCTTCGCTCAACCGCCGTAATTGAAGCCGGTTTCTGACAGCATCATGATTTTCGCTTCCCGCTTCAGATGCCCTTCGGTGACTTTACCGACCACGGTGCTATGATCGCCGAGCTCGTAGAAGCCGACCACGTCGCATTCGACCGCGGCGGCCGCGTCGCTGATGATGGGACATCCATTGACGCCGTTCTCATAGGCGAACTCGCCGAACTTCCCATTCTGTGGTTCGACATGTTTGAAGTAGGAGGTCGCGATTTTCTTCTGCCCGCTCTCGAGGAACGAGAGTGTGAACTTGCCCGAATCCTTCACCATCGCATGTGAGCCCGAATCCTTCTTGATGCCGACCACCACCAGCGGCGGCGCGAAGGCCGTCTGCGTTACCCAGTTGACAGTGGCAACGGTGCTCTTGCCGCCATGCGCCGCGCCGAGGACATAGAGGCCGTAGGGAATCATTAAAAGCGCTTTTTTTTTGGCATTTTCATCCATGACAAATCTCCTCGATTTTTAGTTGACGCTGTTCTTCGGGACGAAACCTGAGACGCCTTTGTTGGGGCCATCCGTGACTTCGATGACGTCGCCCTCGTCGTCGCTCGATATGACGTTTATCGGTGTTTTATCATCCACATTCTTGCTTTCGACGCCTTTGCCGAGCCCACTCGCCAATGCCCCCAAGGCTCCCTGCTTCTTGAGGTCCGCCAGCTTGTCGTAGGTTTGCCGGTCCGGATAAATCGCCACCGTGGTGTCCCCTGGGGCTGCTACCAGGTAATGCTGGCATCCCGCGATGCAGAGTGCGAGGCCAACCATCGAAGCCGCTGATGCGAGCCGAGTTTTTACCGCCACGATTTTCCTCCGCCACGTCGATTGGGTGCGTCCGGCGCCCGCATCAGTCTTAGCATGCCGAAGGAAATCCCGTAAATTGCGAGCGATTTTTCTGCGTGATAGCCTCTGAGGCTCGCGTTTGAGAACATTGCTGCTGGTATCACTATGCGAATCGGGATCATTTCCGACACCCATATCCCCGAGGCGTGCGAGCATTTGCCGCCCGCGGTGTTCGAGGTCTTTCGCGGCGTCGATCTGGTCATGCATGCCGGCGATGTCTACGTGAACCGCGTGCTCGATGAATTGTCGAGTATCGCGCCGGTCATCGCCGCGCTCGGTAATGGCGACGAGGGGTTGGACGGCCATAAGCACAAGCTCGAGGTCGATGACCGGGTGCGCGAGGCGCATCAGCTCGAAATCCAGGGCGTGCGTATCGGCCTGGTGCATGCGATCCCGACTCCTGACGAAACCTCGCAGCAGGTTTTTCTCAACGCCATGGACCGTCACTTCGGCGGCCCGATGGATGTGATCGTGCAGGGCCACAGCCACTGCGAGGGCATCGTGCGCTTCGGCGACACGCTGGTCATCAATCCAGGCAGCGCCACGCTGCCGCACAACCTGACCGACATCCCGGGGACGGTTGCGATTCTCGAAATCCTAAACGGCGCCGCCGCAGCCGAAATTATCCGTCTGGGCTAGGCGCGCGTCGCGGTCGCTCATTGATCAGGAGGAATTGTTGTCCGCAGCAGAACATAAAGCAGATGCCGCCCAAAGTGCCCCGGCCGAAAAGCGCGCGGTCACGATGGAAAAAATCGTGAACCTGTGCAAACGGCGCGGGTTTGTCTTTCCTACCAGCGACATCTATGGCGGGCTCGGTTCGACCTACGACTACGGCCCGCTCGGCGCCGAGCTCAAGCGCAACGTCAAGGAAGCATGGTGGCGCTACATGGTGCAGGAGCGCACCGACGTCATCGGCCTCGACAGTGCGATTTTGCAGCATCCCAAGACCTGGGAAGCCTCGGGGCATCTGAAGAATTTCACCGATCCGCTGGTCGATTGCAAAAAATGCCACCACCGCTTTCGCGCCGACCAGATTCCCGATCCGACCAAATGCCCCGATTGCGGCGGCGAGCTGACCGAGGCGCGCCAGTTCAACATGATGCTCAAAACCTTCCTCGGCCCGGTCGAGGACACCGCCAGCACCGTTTATCTGCGGCCCGAAACCGCACAGGGCATTTTCGCTAACTTCGCGAATATAGTAGATACACAAAGAGTCAAGCTGCCGTTCGGCGTCGCGCAGATGGGCAAGTCGTTCCGCAACGAAATCACGCCGGAGAATTTTATCTTTCGCACCCGCGAGTTCGAACAGATGGAAATGGAGTACTTCATCAAGCCGGATGAGGCCGAAGAGGCCAGGTGGTTCGACTACTGGGTCGAGCATCGCCGCAACTGGTTTCTGAAGTTCGGCGCCAAGCGCGAGAACCTGCGCTTCCATCAGCACCCCAAGGAAGAGCTGTCGCATTATTCGCGCGGCACCACCGACCTCCAGTACCACTACCCGTTCGGATGGGGCGAGCTCGAAGGCGTTGCCAAGCGTGGCAGTTACGACCTCGATCAGCATGCGGCGGCGAGCGGCAAGGACCTCACTTATTTCGATGAGGATGCCAAGGCGCGCTACCGTCCATGGGTGATTGAGCCGGCGCTCGGGGTCGATCGCGCGATGCTGGTTTTCCTGCTCGACGCCTACGACGAAGATGTGGTGGAGAACGAGGAGCGCATTGTGCTGCGCCTCGATCCCCGCCTCGCGCCGATCAAGGCCGCGGTCTATCCGCTGCTGCGCAAGGGCGGCCAGCCGGAGAAGGCGAACGAAGTTTTGCTGAGGCTGAAGAAACATTTCACGGTCGCATACGACCAGGCGGGTTCGATTGGCCGCCGCTACCGGCGGCAGGACGAAGTCGGGACGCCGTTCGGCATCACCGTCGATCATCAGACCATGGAAGATGACACGGTGACGTTGCGCGATCGCGACACCATGACGCAGGACCGCATCGCGATCCCTAAACTGGCAGAAGAATTAACCTCGCGAATTGGCTGGTCTGCTTAAGCTGCAAGCTGCCCGGCCTTTATACTGAAAAAAGCTTCCGCCGAAAGCGGCGGAGATGGGAGATATTTGATGGCACGCGTTCATCCTGAAGTTTATTTTTTTGGCGCGGGAATCGCTGAAGGACGCTCCGAGATGCGCAACCTGCTCGGCGGCAAGGGCGCCAATCTCGCCGAGATGGCCTCGCTCAAATTGCCGGTTCCTCCCGGCTTCACCATTTCGACCCAGGTCTGCAATTACTTTTACGATCACGGGAACAAGTACCCGAAAGGGCTCCTCGAGGGCGTCAAGAAAAGCGTCGCGCGGGTCGAAAAAGCGCTCGGGCGCAAATTCGGCGATGCGAAAAATCCCTTGCTGTTTTCGGTTCGCTCCGGCGCGCGCGTGTCGATGCCGGGTATGATGGACACCGTCCTCAACCTCGGGCTCACCGATGAAACCGTCAAAGGCCTCGCCGGCGATAGCGGCAACGAGCGCTTCGCGTGGGATTCCTACCGGCGTTTTTGCCAGATGTACGGCGACGTCGTGCTCAGGCTCAAGCCGGAGAATAAGAACGATCCCGATCCTTTCGAGGAACTGCTGGATCATAAGAAGAGCGCGCACGGCGTAACCCAGGACACCGATCTCAAGACCGAGGATTTGAAAGAACTGGTCAGCGAATTTCGCGCGCTGATTCGCAAGCACGTCGGCCGCGATATCCCGCAGAATCCCGAGGAACAGTTGTGGGAAGCCATCGGCGCGGTGTTCGGTTCGTGGAACAACGATCGCGCGATTACCTACCGGCGCATCAACAACATTCCCGGCGATTGGGGCACCGCGGTCACCGTGCAATCGATGGTGTTCGGCAACCTCGGTGACAACTGCGCGACCGGGGTCGCGTTCACGCGCAATCCCTCTAATGGCGAGAAGGGAATCTACGGCGAATTCCTGGTCAATGCGCAGGGCGAGGACGTCGTCGCCGGAATCCGCACGCCCCATCCCATCAGCAAGAAAGCCGGCCTGGCGGAAGCCGAACGCGAAGGGATGAGCGAGGAGCAGCGGCGCGAAAAGTCGCTCTCCCTCGAAGAAACTTTTCCCAAGGCTTACGGCGAGCTGCTCAAGATTTCCAAGGCCCTCGAGCAACACTTCAAAGACTGCCAGGACATGGAATTCACTATCGAGCGCGAGAAGCTCTTCATGCTGCAGACGCGCAACGGCAAACGCACGGCGGAATCCGCGGTGCGGATCGCCGTCGACATGGCGGATGAAAAGCTCATCGACCGCCGCACCGCTTTAGGGCGCGTCGATCCGGTGCAACTCGAGCAGTTGCTGCATCCGCGCCTCGATCCGAAGTTCAAGAAAACCGTTATCGCGCGCGGGCTGCCCGCCTCGCCGGGCGCGGTGTTCGGCGAAGTAGTATTTTCCGCCGACGAGGCGGTCGCGGTGGCCGAGGCAGGGCGCAAGGTCATCCTGGTGCGTATCGAGACCTCGCCCGAAGACATCCACGGGATGCAGGTTGCGCAAGGAATCCTGACCGCGCGTGGTGGAATGACCAGTCATGCGGCGGTCGTCGCGCGCGGCATGGGCAAGTGCTGCGTCGCGGGATGCTCGTCGCTCGAAATCGATTACAACACCGGCAAGATGAAGGCCGGCGATACCATCGTGAGCCGCGGCGAGTTCCTCACGCTCGATGGCACGGCGGGCGAGGTCATCCTCGGGCGGGTGCCGACCGTCGATCCCGAAATGTCGTCGTTTTTCACCAAGTTCATGTCGTGGGCGGACAAGGAGCGCACGCTGGGAGTGCGCGCCAACGCCGATACGCCCCACGATGCGAAGGTCGCGCGCGATTTCGGCGCCGAAGGAATCGGGCTATGCCGCACCGAGCATATGTTCTTCGGGCCCGAGCGCATCGACGCGGTGCGCGAAATGATCATGGCGCAGAATGCCAAGGAGCGCGCCAAGGCGCTGGCAAAAATTCTGCCGATGCAGCGCGAGGATTTCGTCGGCATCCTGCGCGAGATGCAGGGACTGCCGGTCACCATCCGCTTGCTCGATCCGCCGCTGCATGAATTCCTGCCCAAGGAAGACGACGAGATTCGCGAGCTCGCGCAAAAAATCGGTACCACCCCGGCACATCTCAAACAAGTCCGCGAGAGCCTGTTCGAGTTCAACCCGATGCTCGGGCATCGCGGCTCGCGCCTCGGCATCAGCTACCCGGAGATCTACCAGGCGCAGGCGCGTGCGATCTTCGAAGCGGCGTGTCAGCTTCGCGCCGCGGGGGTGAAGGCGATTACGGAGATCATGCTGCCGCTGATCGGCACCAGGAAAGAATATGAAGTGCTGGCCGCGGAGATTCGCGAGGTGGCAGCCGAGGTCTTCAAGGAGACCGGACAGAAAGTAGCATTTACCGTCGGCACGATGATCGAAGTGCCGCGCGCGTGCATCGTCGCCGACCAGATCGCTGAGACCGCGGAATTCTTCTCCTTCGGCACCAACGACCTGACCCAGATGACTTTCGGGCTGTCGCGCGACGACTCCGTGAAATTCCTCAACGACTACCTCGTGCGCGGCATTTATAAGAAGGACCCGTTCCAGGAGCTCGATGCCGAGGGCGTCGGCGGCCTGATGAAAATCGCGGTCGAGCGCGGGCGCAAGGCCAACAAGAAGATCAAGCTGGGCATTTGCGGCGAGCACGGCGGCGATCCGGTGAGCATCCGGATTTGCAACGGCTTGGGGCTGAACTATGTCTCCTGCTCGCCGTATCGGGTTCCGGTCGCGCGCCTGGCGGCGGCCCAATCGGCCATCGATGCCAGGAAAGGCAAGCGCGAATTCAAGGACGTATAGGAGGGTCGCTTCGCGGATTGGGATTCTAACGGGGCGTTCGCGAACGCCCCCTACCGCTTCAGGGGCGGTTGCCGGATTTCAACTGCGAGCAGCGCGTATCGATCGCTAAGGCCCCAAACCGTGCGCCTGGCATCGGGGCGTTCGCGAACGCCCCGATGGAATCTTCAGATGGCTTTGGTCCTTTGATCCGAGGGCGGCCGCACAGGGGAGCCGCTCCCGGAGAGATTGATCAATCGTTGTACTTCTTGCCCAGCGCGTCCATCTCGGGGGCGCCCATCAGGTTGACGAAGTCGTCGAACATGCCACCGCCCAGGCGCCCGCCGGTGACGGCGCCGGTTGACTTCAGCTCGCGCAATGCCGACCGCATCGACTCGAATGCCACCATCATTGTTGCCGGATGGATGTTTATCTTGAAGCCGAGCTGCGCGAGTTCCGCCACCGGTAGAATCGCGCCGTTGTAGAGCACCGGCAGGTCGGTCAGCTTCGCGTAATTCGCGAGGTCGTCGCGAGTGCGGATGCCGTCGACGAAAACCATGTCGGCCCCGGCCTCGCGATAGGCGCGGCAGCGGCGCATGACGTCCTCCCAGCCGTTGACGGCGAGGGCGTCGGTGCGCGCGATGATGACCAGGTTGCGATCGCGGCGCGCGTCACAGGCGGCGCGAACTTTCGGCAGCATCTCATCCATCGGGATGACCTGCTTGCCCGCGAGAAAGCCGCATCGTTTCGGGAACACCTGATCCTCGATATGCATCGCGGCCGCGCCCGCCTCTTCGTATTCGTGGACGGTGCGCCACACGTTCATCGGATTGCCATAGCCGGTGTCGGCATCGCAGATGACGGGAATCTTCACCGCACTGGCGATGGCGCGAACGTTGGCGACCATCTCGGTCATCGTCAGCAAACCGAGGTCGGGAAAACCGCGCGCGGCGGAGGTGCCGAAGCCGGTCATATAGATGGCCTCGAAGCCGGCCTGCTCGGCGAGCTTCGCCTGCAGGCAATCGAACACGAAGGGTGCGACGGTCATCTTTTTTTGGGCGAGCAGCTCGCGCAGGCGAGCGCGGGATTCGGCACTCATGCGAAGTAGTCCTCGGCGCGCACGGCGGGAATTTCGAGATTGAGCACGCGATTGTTGCGCAACACCTTGAATCTCACCATGTCACCGGGGCCGTGATTGCGCAGCGATTCATAAAGGCCGCGGCGTTCATTGATATCGGCACCATCGACGGTGATGACGAGGTCGCCCGGCTGCAAGCCGGCCTTTTCGCCGGGACCACCCGGCATCACACCCGCGATGACGACATGCTCGCGCATGGTGTAGGAGAGCACGCCGATCCACGCATTGGAGGGCGCGGTCACCCGCTTGCCGAACTTGATCAGCTCGTCGCGGGTTTGCAATATGCATTCGCCGGGGACCGCGAGGATGGCGCGCCCCATGTCGGCGAAGTTCAGATAGGAGACCCCGATCAATTCGCCGCGCGAGTTGCATATCGGGCCGCCCGACATGCCGATGTTGAGCGAGCCGGCGGTCACGCACAGCGCGCGGTCGAGCATGAATTCCCATATCGCATCGAAGGGGCCGGTGTAGGTAATCATGCCGGAGTCGGCGCAGCGTTTCTCACCGCCGAGGCTGGCGACGTTGAACACCTCCTCGCCGGGGGCGCACTTTTCGGCGCTGACTACCTCGACGCGCGGGTAGTTCGATCCTTCGATTTTCAGCAGGCCTAGCCCGGTCGAGTAATCCTTGGCGATGATTTTGGCGGGAAGCTGATCGCCATTGACCAGCGTGACGATCACACTCTGCGCACCAAGCAGCATGTAATGGACGGTAAGGATGAGGCCGTCGCTGCTGACCAGGGTGCCGGTCCCGCGCCGGTCGGTGCCGAGTCCAATGGAGGCGGAGACGTGCGTCTCGGGGACCTGCGAATGCACTCCCACCGTCGCGCGCGCCACATTCTCCAGCAATCGAGGCCTTGCGTTCACGTCCCAAGCCTTAAGCAAATGGCGGGTGGATTCAAGCCGTATCGCCCTTGCGCATCGAGCTCCAATCGGCGATGGCGGGCAAAAAAAAGGCGGCCTCGCGATGAGACCGCCTCAAGATGAGTTCGATTTACTACTTGCTCGAGGAAGAGTGGCTCACGCCATCGGTCTGCGGACGCAGTGCCAGCAACTGCAACGCGGTGCCGAGGTCAAGTTCGCTATATTTCTGATTGTTGTACAAGGTGTCGAGGCGATTGACCGTATCCTGCGGCGTAACCTCAGACATCGAGAGTTGGGTCTCCAGCTCATGGATAATCTTGCGCGAACCCTTCCAATGAAAAAGATCGCCCGCAGTCGTCAGGGTATCGAGCTTCGAGACGCTCACCCGCATCGCATCGGCATAGCCGTTGACGTAGCCCTCTTTCACAGGCCGATTGAGCTTATTCCAAAACAAGCCGTTGTGCGTCGCATTCGACGACGCGAACGCAACCGCGCAGCTTGCTACGAAGCCCACCACCACCCCGGCGACAAATTTCTTCATGTACGAAGTGCTCCTGACACCATCCCGCATCGAAGTAATTATCAAATATACGTACCAACTGCAAAAGAGGTTTCGGCTGGGGGCCTTTCCGCTTCATTGCACAATCGCGATGGCTATGCACTATAAGCTCCACATAGCGACGCACTCCCTCTACAGTAACCTATAACGTCGCTATGACGAACCATAATTGTTGAAATTTGGTCGCCTTTCGTATGAAGATCGGCGTCTCCAACGCGCACTTTCAGGCTAAAATCGCTCTCACGCTCCCATGATGTCGATTTTCCACCAGGTTCTTTCATTCATCGACGCGCCCGATCCCATCCGGTTCGAAGCCCTCGCGCTCGAGGTCTTTCGATACCAGAGCGCCAATGTTGCCGCATATGGCGAGTACTGCCGGGCCTTGGGCGTGCGTGCTGATTCGATCGCGCGTGCCGAGGATATCCCTCCCGTGAGCACGCTCGCGTTCAAGTACGCGCGGTTGGCGGGAGACGAGCACCTCGCCGAGGGGAAAATTTTTCTCACCAGTGGAACGACGATTGGGGGATCGGAGCGCGGCGCGCACCTCGTCGCGCATCCGGAGGTTTATCGTGCGTCGGCGCTCGCACATCTAAAGGCGATGATCTTTCGCGACGCCCGCAAGATGCGCATCCTCGCGATGCATCCGACGGCGGAGCGGATGCCGGAGTCGTCGCTCTCGCAGATGATTAGTTGGTGCATCGAAGAATTTGGCGACGCGCGCTGCGAATGCGTCGCCGATCGCAAAAGCATCGATGCCACAGCAGCCTGCGATTTCCTCAAAGCCGCGCAGCGCGACGGCGCGCCGGTGTGTATTCTCGGAACTACCGCATCGCTGGGTGTGCTGTTCGAACACCTCGATCGCGGCGAGGCCCGCATTGCGCTGGCTCCCGGATCGCGAATCATGGACACCGGCGGCGCGAAGGGTCAGGTCATTCCGCTCGATGCCGAAGCGGTCTGCGCTTGCGCGATGAGCAGGCTCGGCATTGCGCCGGAGTTCATCATCAACGAATACGGTATGACCGAACTGTGCTCGCAGCTTTACGATGCGACCTCGTTCAACTCGGAAGATGACTCGCCACCAGGTCAGCGGATGAAAATCGCGCCGGCGTGGATGCGCGCCGCCGCGGTGGATCCGTTAAGCCTCAAGTCGGTGGCTGCCGGCCGGATTGGTATGCTCAGATTTTTCGATCTCGCCAACGTTGGATCGGTATCTATGATCCTTACCGAGGATTTCGGCATCGTGAACGAGCGCGGCGATCGAGTACGCGTGCTGGGTCGCGCGGGTGTCGCGGAGCCGCGCGGATGCGCGCTGGCGATCGAGGAATTCGAAGCTGCCGAGAATCAGCGTCTGCGATAATGGAGGCGGCATCATCAGAGAGTCCCCTTGAATCGGGCGCGCTGGGCGAGAGTATCGCGAGGCTCAGGCAGAGTGTCGCGCGATTGCCGGATCCGCGGCGCGTGGCCGAAGCGTTGGCCGCGACTTTCGATCGATGGCGCGCACCGGGCTTTCCAAATCGTCGCGATGCGATCGCGAAAATCGCGGCTGCCTCAGGATGGTCGACCCAACTCCTCGATGAATCCATCGATGCGCTGCTGGCGCCGTTCTCGCGCGAGGTACTGAGGTTGTGCGCCTCACGGTTCATGCCACGGCCGCGGGTCGGCGGCTTTATCATGCCCGCCAATGTGCCTGGCGCCGGGCTGAACGAGCTGGTAACTGCCCTGATCTCGGGCGCCGCGGCGATGGTGAAGACCTCGAATCGCGAGAAGGTTTTTTTTCCCGCCGTCGCCGAAACGTTGCGGGAAATTGACCCACTCGTGGGGAGCATGCTCGAAGTTGTCAGGTTCGCCCGCGAGCGCGAGGACCTTAGCCGGCTGATGCGCGAGGAATGTGACTTCATTGTCGCGCTCGGAGACGACTCCAGCCTGGCGCATCTTAGCGGCGGGCCGCGCCTGTTCGGATTCGGCAGCCGCGTCAGTGGATCATTGGTCTCGCTCCAGGGACCGGCCAACTTCGCGGCGCTGGCGCGGGCGAGCGCGCGCGACGTCGCGTTGTTCGAACAGCAAGGCTGTCTGTCGCCGCATCACATTTTCGTCGAAGCTTCGGACGGCGCGCAGACTCGCGATTTCGCGAAGTGGTTGGCCGACGCGTTGAATCTGCTCGCCGCGGCTTTGCCGCCGGCGAGACTTTCGTTCAATACGGCGGCCGCCATTCGGCGGGTTCGCGAACGCGCTCGATGGCAAGGGATCGGGGCGCATCGGGTCGAGCTCCTCGAAGGCGCCGACATGGCGTGGACAGTCGTGCTCGATCCGTCGGCGCGGTTCCGGATTTCCCCGGGCTATCGCACCGTGACGGTGTCTCCGATTCGCGATAGCGACGACCTCGCGTCGAAGCTGGCAGGGGTGGCGGGACGGCTCGAAGCCTTCGCCCTGGCAGCGCCGGCCCACGCGCGCGCGAAATTTCTCGATGTGCTTGCCGGTGCGGGAGTGACCTACGTTTGTGATCCGGGAAAGATGCAATCGCCACCGCTGAACTGGCCGCATGGCGGCGGCGCATTTCTCGACTTTATGGCGGCCCGCGATGAGTAATCTCAAAAGTCTTTTTCTTCAACACCTCGCACAGACTTCCGGCGCGCCGCTCGGTCTGGAAATTTCGCGTGCCGAAGGTTCCTGGCTGTACTGCGCCGATGGCCGCCGCTATCTCGATTTCATCGCCGGAATCGGGGTTTCCGCCCTCGGCCACGGACATCCGGCCACCGTTCGCGCGATTGAAGAACAACTACAGCGCCACCTCCACGTGATGGTGTATGGCGAATACGTCATCGAGTCGCAGGTGAAGTTGGCCACTCGTCTGAGCGAGTTGCTGCCGCGCGATTTATCGCGCGTCTATTTCACTAACAGTGGCGCCGAGGCGATTGAGGCCGCGCTCAAGCTCGCGAAGAAGCATACGCGGCGCGCCGGTCTGGTCGCATTCGATGGCGCTTACCACGGCGACACGCTGGCCGCGCTCGCGCTGATGGGGAATCCGGCATTTCGCGCACCGTTCGAGCCGCTGCCCGGCCCGGTGCGCCATCTTCCTTATGATGATGTCGCTGCTCTCGACGCGATCGATGCGACTATTGCGGCGGTAGTGATCGAGCCGGTCCAGGCCGAGGGCGGGGTGCGCATTCCGGGCCCGGGATTCATGCGGGCGTTGCGCGAGCAATGCGATCGGACGGGTGCGTTGCTCGTGTTCGACGAAGTGCTCACCGGTTTCGGCCGCACCGGAAAACTTTTCGCGGTCGAACATTTCGGCGGAAAGCCGGATATCATGGTGCTCGCCAAGGCGCTGGGAGGCGGACTTCCACTGGGCGCTTTGTGCGGACGCGAGGATCTGATCGCGGAGTTCTCCCACGATCCGCCGCTCGGTCACATCACGACTTTTGGCGGCCATCCGCTTTCGTGTGCAGCCGGCCTCGCAAGCCTCGAAGTCATCGTGCGCGAGAATCTTTCTGCACGCGCGCGGATGCTCGGCGCGGAAATAGTTGCAGGTCTAAAGGCTCTCGGCGCGCCGGAAATTGCGGCCGTGCGCGGGCTCGGGTTACTCATCGGAATCGAGTTTCATGACGCGGCAATCGCGCATCGATTTGTCGCCGCGACGATTGCCAATGGGGTAGTCATCAACTGGACGTTGAACGCGGAAAAGGTGGTGCGGCTTGCGCCGCCGCTCAACATTTTGCCCTACGAAGTGGATTTCGCGCTCCAAGCTATGCGGCGCGCGCTGGAATTGATTCGCACCGCTGACTTGAGTTAGTCGCGGCGCTCAGTGAACCTTGGTTGCTGATGAGCCCGGAAAGCACTGGCGCGCGGCGCTCGATCGCGGAGAAACTGGCCGCGATGGTGTCCTCCTCGATTCCTGGGGCTGACGCGCGCTTGAGCGACGATGAAACCTCGATCCAGGTGCTGCGTGCCGGATGCTCGATTGCGATGGTGTTCCTGGTCGTTTACCTCGCCTACGACCTTTGGTCGGGCGCGACCCTCTTCGGTGCGATTTTCCACTGGATCACCGTCCTGGCGACGCTGGGATTCCTGGCCGCCAGCTTCACCCGCGCATTCCGCACCCACTGGAAACTGTGGAATCTGCTCTTCTCGCTCATGCTGATCGCCATCTTCATCATGATCAGCGCGCAGACGCGGGAAGGCGATTCGCGATTCATCGTGATTCTGCTGTTTCCGGTCGCAACCGCCGCGTTCGTAAATTGGGAATGGCAATGGCAGGCCCTGATGGGTCTTTCCTGCATCGTGCTGTATGGACTCGCGGGGCTCCTGGTTCCGCTTCCTGGCGATTCGATTCATCGCTGGTTCGGATTGTTCGCCGCGGTGGCGCTGGCCGAATGCATTTCGTTTTTCATCGGCGTCTACCGCCAACGCATCGACGCGCAGGTCGCGCAGCTTCAGCAGGCCGCGAACTTTCGTGAATCGCAAATCGCCACCATGGCGCATGACATCCGCAGCCCGGTGGCCGCGATTGCCGGGTTCGTCGATCTGCTCGAAGACGAAGACCTGGAGGATGAGGATCGCAAAGCCATTCTCGCGCGCATCGGAACCACTGCCTGGTTGATGGATCTGACGGTCAGCAACGTCCTCGATCTCTATCAAATGGGCGCGGGCCGCATCACCGCGTCGCCCGCGCGGCTCGATCCGAATCGCATCGTGGCCGGCGCCGCTTCCAATTGCGCGCCGCAGGCGGTCCACAAGGGCTTGCAGCTCACGGTGAATTACGGCGAGGTCCCGCGCGGCAACTTCGATCCCCGCCACCTGGAGCGCATCGCGCGCAACCTGCTCGCCTGGTCAATCGCGCGCGTCTCGACCGGCGAGATTCGGCTGCGGACGCTCCCCGCCAACGGCGGAATCACCATCGAGGTCGAGGACGATGGTCCGGTGCCGAGCGACGAGGAGCTCGCGACCTTGCTCGATCGCGAATCCAACGGCGGCCGACCCGGCAAGAGCATGTTGGGTTTGTACGTCGCGCGTGCCTTGGCCGAGAGCGTCGGCGGGCGCGTGAAACTGACTTTGCCGTCCGCGAATCGGATCAGGCTGACCGCGGAAGTCCCCTCGGCGAGAATCGAGCCCAAGCCGCCTGCGGCTTGATTTAAATGTCAGCGAAGAAGAAATCGTCCGGCGAGTTCGAGCTTATCGAGCGGCTGGTTAAGGGCCTTCGCATGACACGGCGGACGATCCTCGGCCCCGGCGACGATTGCGCGATTCTGGCCGCGTCGAAACGGCCGCAACTTTTCACCATCGACTCCATGATCGAGGAGGTCCATTTTCGACTCGAATGGATGCCTCCGGAAAAACTCGGCGCGAAGTCGCTCGCGGTCAACTTGAGCGACATCGCCGCAATGGGCGGCACCCCGACCGCGTGTGTCATCAACCTGGCAATTCGCGAGGGCCTCGAGGCGCGCTTCTTCGATCGCCTTTACGCGGGAATTCGTGACGTCGCGAAGCGCTACCATACCGACGTGGTAGGCGGCAACATCACGCGCGCCGATCGCCTCGCCATCACGATTGCGCTGCTGGGCGAGGCCTCGCGCGGGGTGATGCGTCGTGACCTCGCGCGCGCGGGCGACGAGATTTTCGTGACCGGCACCCTCGGCGATTCGGCGGCGGGACTCGCGATCTTGAGCGGCAAGCTCGCCGCACACGGGACCACGCGCAGGTTTCTCGTCGAGCGCCACCTAAACCCGACGCCGCGCATCGAGGCGGGGCTCGCGCTCGCGAAGCTTCGGCCCCTCCCGGCGGCAATCGACATCAGCGACGGCCTCCTGCAGGATCTAGGGCACATTTTAAAGCGCAGCGGCGTCGGCGCTGAGATCGAGGTGACCGCGATCCCGCTTTCGTCGGCATACCGCGCGGCGATGGGCGACGAGCTGGCTTTCGCTCTCGGTGGTGGTGAAGACTACGAGCTGCTTTTTTGCGCGCGCCCCCGGCTATCGGAGCAAGCGCTGACGAAAGCTCTGGGAGTGCCTGTGCGCCGGATCGGACGTATCATTAAGGGACGCGAAACTGTCCTGCGCGGAATTCAGGGAGCATCGATGCCGAAACTTCGCGGATGGGACCAGTTGCGGGCCCGCCCATGAATTCTCTCTTGATTCAGATTCTTCCGATCGTCGTCGCCGGGCTGTTGCTGGTGAGCGCGCTGCTCGCGGCATCGGAGACCGCGCTGTTCGCGCTGACCCGCATGGAGCATACTCGCGCGCAACTGTCCGCGCCGGTCCGCGACGCGCTGGATCGCCTGATGCGCCGGCCGCTGGAGTCGCTCATCGTCGCGATCGGATTGAACGAGGCCTCCAACGTGTTCGCCGAATGCCTCGGGACGATTTTCTTTCTCACCTGGCTCGGTCCGCTGGGCGGCTACGTCGCGGTGCCTGTGATGTTCGTCCTGGTGCTGCTGTTCTGCGACATCACGCCGAAGACTTTCGCGCTCGGCTTTCCGGGAGGCGTGGCGACCATCACGGCGCGTCCGCTCGCGGAGCTGGTCCAAATCGTTCATCCGCTCATGCGCCCGTTTGTCCCTGCCGAGGAAGCGCCGCGTCCACAGCCGGTTTCCGAATCCGAGTTCAAGGCGCTGTTGCGGTTGGGTGAAAATCTCGGCGAGGTCGAGCCCTCCGAGCGCGCGATGATCAATCGCGTGTTCGAATTCGCGGCGCGGCGCGTGAGCGATATCATGACGCCGCGCGACCGCATTTTCATGTTGGACATCAATACGCCGCCGGATGAAATCTTCGCGCAGGTCATCCACGGGCATTTCTCGCGAGTGCCGATTTTTCGCGGCAGCCCGGAAAATATTGTCGGCGTGCTGAATGCCAAGGACCTGGTCAGCCGGCGCCTCGACGCGACTCCACCGCGCATCGATCGCATCATCCGGCCGACGGTTTTTGTACCGCCGGGCAAGCCGTTGGGAGAATTGTTCGACGAGATCCGTCGCGAGCGCGTGTGGATGGCGCTGGTGGTCGATGAGTTCGGCAAGCTGCTCGGCTTGGTGACGCTGGAAGATGTCCTCGAGGAGCTGTTCGGCGAGATTCGCGACGAATTCGACCTCGAAGGGCCCGAGCTGACCAAGGTTGGTGACCGCGAGTGGTTGGTCTCGGGGGGCATCGACATCAAGCGTTTGCGCGAGGAGCTGGGCGACGGATTTCTCAATGCGGACGGGGCGCGCACGCTGAGCAGCTTGATTTTGCGCACGCTGCGCCGTGTTCCGCGCGCCGGCGAATCGGTGAAGATTGGCGACTTCGATGCCATCGCAGAGCGGGTGCGCGGCGCCACTATCGAGCAAGTGAGGTTGCGCCGATGATCATCGCCGGCGTCGGGGTGGTCCTTGCCATCATCGCATGCATCATGCTGCAGGCGTTTTCAGCCGCCAGCGAAATCGCGCTGGTCTCCGCTGACGAGGCGAAGATTCAGGCCGAGACCGAGAGTGGCGGCCGGCTGGCGGCGGTCCTCGGCAAGGTTTTGCAGAATCGCGACCGCCTGCTCGCGCTGGTGCTGACCACCAACAACCTCGCGACGGTGATCGCCGCGGCGCTGCTGACGAGTTTTCTTCACGGCATGCGTCCGCGCTATGCGCTCTGGGCGCCCTTCATCCTCGCGCCGTTGACGCTGATCCTGGGCGAATCGATTCCCAAAATGTTTGCGCTGCGCCGATCGGTGGATATTGCGCGGGTTGCCGCGCGTCCGCTGTCGATGCTCGCCACGCTGCTGCGGCCGGTGCTCGCGGCGGAGACCGCGCTCAGCGGATTGTTGCGGCGCATGGTTGGAGTGCCATCCGAAGTGGAGAGCGTGTTCCTCAGCCGCGAGGACTTGCAGTTGCTGCTGGAGCGGCGCCTGCCGCGCGCCTCCGCGCCGCAGACCGATGCGATTCTGCCCCTCGAGCGCCGGATGATCAGCCGCATTTTCCGATTCGCCAATGCCGAGGCGCGCAAGGCGATGGTCCCGCTGGTGCAGGTGGTGGCGATGCCGGAAGACACGCGCCTCGATGCCGCGATCGATCTGGTGCGGCGCGAAGGTCACAGCCGCATTCCGGTGTTCCGCAGCCGCATTACCGATTTGGTCGGCGTCGTGCACGTTTTCGATCTCCTCGAAGCACCTGATCTCAGCGCCCCGGTCAGCGAGGTGATGCGGCCGGTGAGTTATTTTCCCGAGTCGATGCCGCTGGACGAAGTGCTGCTCGCGCTCCAGCGCACCCGCGAGCATCTGTCGGTGATCGTCGATGAGTACGGTGGCGCGTCGGGAATTCTTACGGTCGAGGATCTCCTCGAGGAAATCGTCGGTGCCATCGAAGACGAATACGACGATGCGGAACGCCTGACCCGTATCGTCAATAATCACACCCTGCGAGTGATGGCGCGCGCGCCGGTCACCGAACTCAATGAACGCTTCGGGCTAAAACTCCCCGAGGCGGACGAGTATGCTACCATCGGTGGGCTGGTGGTCGAGCGGCTGGGGCATATTCCGAAGCCTGGCGAACAGCTCAAGGCCGGTGACATCACGGTGACGGTGCTGCGCAGCGATGCGCGCGCCGTGCGTGAAGTGATGTTGCATCTTGGGCGACCGCTCCGCTCCGAGTACACGCGTCGCGAATGACCGAAAAACGAATCCGCGAAATTCTCGCCTCGGTGGCGTCCGGCAAAGTCCGCGCCGAGGCCGCATTTAACGCGCTGAAGGATCTTCCCTTCGAGGATCTCGGTTTTGCCAAGCTCGATTCGCATCGCACGATGCGCCGCGGAGTGCCGGAAGTAGTCTTCGGGGAAAATAAAACCGTCGAGCAGATGGCCGCGATCGGTGCGCGGGTGGTGAAAAGCGGCAACAACCTGATCATCACGCGGCTGGCGGCCGACAAGGCGCGAGTGCTGAAGCGCAAGATTCCGCGCCTCAAATATCTACCCGACCCGCGCATAGCCACCGTCATCGTGGAACCTACCAAGCCCAGCGGTCACGGTTCGATCATGGTAATCAGCGCGGGCACCTCCGACATTCCGGTTGCCGAGGAAGCGGCGATTTGCGCCGAGCTGTTCGGCAATCGGGTATCGAGACTCTACGATGTCGGTGTGGCGGGACTGCATCGGCTGACGTCGAATCTCGAATCGATCAAGATGGCGAGCGTGCTCATCGTGGTTGCCGGAATGGAAGGCGCGCTACCGTCGGTCGTCGCGGGGCTGCTCGACAAACCGGTCGTCGCGGTGCCGACCAGCGTCGGCTACGGAACCGCATTCGGCGGCATCGCGGCGCTGCTCGGGATGCTGAACACTTGTTCCAGCGGCGTCACGGTAGTGAACATTGACAATGGATTCGGCGCGGCGCTCGCGGCGACCCTGATCAATCGGGTGGGATTGAAACACGGCGGCTGATGGCCAAGCGCGATTTAACGACTGGCCGCGCGCGACGCGCGATGAAAATGGGCGAGCTCGCGTCGCAGGTCGGGTATAGCTACCTGTGGACTTCAATCCGGCGGCCGTTTCTCAACGCTCCGGCGCGGGATCGCGAGCTGCTCGAAACTCATATCAAGAATGCGCAGCGGATCGTCGAAGGCTCGGCGCAACTGCGCGGCGCTTTCCTGAAACTCATCCAGATGCTTTCGATGCGCCACGACCTGTTGCCCGGCGAGGCGCTCGACGTGCTCAAGGCGACGCAATCGAACGTACCGCCGATGAGCTATCCGATGATTGCGGAGCAGGTTCGCAAGGAGCTGGGGAGCAAGCCCGATCAGCTTTTTCGCAACTTCGATCAGACCGCCTTCGCGGCGGCGTCGCTGGGTCAAGTGCATCGCGCGAAACTGAAAGACGGGCGCGAGGTCGCGGTGAAGGTGCAATATCCGGGCGTGGAAAGCACCGTCAACCAGGATCTCAAGAATTTGAAAATCCTGCTCAAAACGCTCGGCGCCCTGGCGCGCGACGTGATGCGTCAGAAGGTCGACGTCAACACCATCTATGGCGAGCTCGAGGTGCGGCTCAAGGAGGAACTCGACTACTACCTCGAAGCGCGCAACATGACGGAGTACGGGAAATTTTTCGCCGGCGATCCCGATATCATCATTCCACAGGTAGTCAAGGATTTGAGCTCGCGCCGGGTGCTGACGATGACCTTCATCGACGGTTATCCCTTGATGGATGTGCTGGGGACCGAGGTGGAAGAGGATTTACGGCGCTGGGTCGCGCGCAAATGTTCCGAATTCGCATGGCGCCAGGTGCTGGAGTTCGGCTCGCTGCACACCGATTTTCATCCGGGGAATTACCTGGTGACCTATCATCCGAGAATAGGGGTGCTGGATTTCGGCTCGATCCGGCGCTTTTCCGAGCCGGTGCGGAAAGGCTATCTGCAGGTCGCCAAAGCGATCCTCGAGGAGGATGACAAGTCGCTCGCGGCGGGCCTGGTCAAGCTCGGC